>ENA-OREN01000114-OREN01000114.1-marine-metagenome-genome-assembly--contig:-NODE-114-length-114371-cov-9.193483_pt1 | contig 114371 bp, 101 predicted proteins | sample MGYA00248624_ERZ508555 | MGnify/ENA primary metagenome ERZ508555 (study PRJEB26222, sample SAMN06267773) | marine metagenome | isolation source: Saanich Inlet, British Columbia, Canada | place... | reverse complement strand
AAAACTTTTCACTCCTACTTTTACTCGAAAATCATAGATTTATTACCGTTGTTCCATTTTAATATTCACAAATAATCCCCTACCAATGACGGCGTTTTTATCAGAGAATAATTTTAAATGTTAATTATCTTTTAATAAAATTAAGATTTTGAACGGCACCAACTGGAATCGTCAGGATAGAATCTGAAATTGTTCCATAGTATTGATAGGTAACGCTGACTTGCCTAGGCGGAAAACTGGCTGAGATACCATCGCCATAAAAAGTTTGAATACTATATTCCATATCTATCAAAGACCATCTAACGTTCATTGTATCATCTTTAATACAATCAGAAGAATTATTGGTTTTATAAGATACATAAGAGCTGTTTACATCTTCTAAAAATTCAAAATATGCTTTCTGATTACAATTATCAGCATAATGAATTTCATTATCATTCCTGTAACTATAGTAAAACCACTTACCAATGATTGGGTCTGTGACTTCTATGGGTTCCGTAACATCATTGTTGCTACAAGAAATTAGAAATAAAATGAGATAGAGGCGTTTCATACAGGAACTTACAAAAAATAATCTAACTATGTGTGAATGCCTTTTATAAACAAAAAAGCCCCACGCTTAGGTGAGGCTCTTTTTATGAATGTTACAGAACACTACTTCCGTTCAAGTATCAGAAAACTAACACAAAGGAATATGTGTTAGTTAATATTTCTTCCAGAAGTATTAAATGCTATTTAAGATTTTTACATCTTCCGACAAGAAATACTTTATCGACTACATTATCAAATTCAACCAAGTAATCATTTCCATCAGATGTGTAAAACCACATCATATTTGGAGGAAGTGTCATAAGACCAGCTTTATCAGTTTGAGCAATTACATCATCGTATTTATATGAAAGTATTTTACCTTTTAATTTTTTAGCATCTATTGAAAAATTATCCTCGTAAAAATTCATAATTGCTTTAGAGTTTATATCATTTGAAGCGTCACCTTTTCCTATCTTATTTAATTTTAAGATTGCTACTTTTTCAGGTTTAACTTTATCTGATTCATCTTTTGTATTATCATCCTTTTCGTCATCTATTAATGCATCCAAATTACTCATTACTTTGTTTTTATCAATCTTTGAACCGCCAGCAATAAGAACAATTGCCATTATAATAGACACTGCTGCACCACCATAAAATAAATATACCTCGTTTTTTTGAGATTCTGGAACAACATCCCAAAACATATTATATTCAACAAGATTACTGTAATGGAAAATCCCAAAAAGAACTAACACGGGACCTAAAAACAAAAGAACTAATCCTATAAAGTATTTCATAATAGCCTCACTTTTTATTTGAGTGGGAGAGTTTCATACAGGAAATTACAAAAAAATAATATAACTATGTGTGAATACCTTTTATTTAAAGGTACACCCCCTAAAAGGTGTTTTAGGTTGAGATTTTAGGTTGAAAAGTCTGTGTGCGTTTAAGGGCGTTATATATATAAGGGGACTTTTTCCATAACAACACTGTACACAACTAATCTGCTTTAGGCTTTATATACAAACGGATACGGGGTTGTGTCCACCATAAACGTGTCCACTTTTTGATAAACAGGTGGTTAAGATATGATAAGATATAGCAGTTTATTAGAATTGATTAATGATTAAATGTAAGTAATAGAAACATAAAACCCCGTCGAAACGGGGTTTTATTGTCAGAGACAAATGGTATCATCTCAAGTGTCGGGGTGAAAGGATTCGAACCTTCGACCCCCTGCTCCCAAAGCAGGTGCGCTAACCGGGCTGCGCCACACCCCGAAATTTTATCAGTTTTATAAAAGAATTAATTTAAAATGTGGGTGAGTGATGGGTCTCGAACCCACAACCTCCTGAACCACAATCAGGTGCTCTAACCAATTGAGCTACACCCACCATTTAAATCTTTTAAATAACTTGTAATCAAGCCGCTGAAATTAGGTGAATTATTCGCAACTATTAAATAGAAAATTAATGGAACTGAAAAAACCTATTTTCATTCAAGATAGTAGAATTAGAAAGTAATTAACGTAATTTTTCATATGCGCCTTTTAACCAGATATATAGTTAAACAACTATTCATGCCATTTATCTTTTCATTACTGATAATAGTTTTTATTTTATTTACACAGTTTTTATTAAGGGCAATAGATAGGTTTATTGGAAAGGGTTTAGATCCAGGAGTAATATTTGAATACCTCTTTCTTAATTTAGGTTGGATTGCTGCCCTTGCAGTTCCAATGGCTGTATTAGTAGCTGCTTTAATGTCATTTGGTCAATTTTCTGAAGATAATGAAATAACTGCAATGCGAGCTTCTGGAATAAGTTTTACAACAATCGTTCGTCCGGCTCTTATAATGGGATTTATTATTGCAGGAACTCTTATTCTATTTAATGCTTTTATTATGCCAGAAATGAATTTTAAAGCAAGGATGCTTTCAGGTGATATTTATAGAAAACGACCAGATTTAAATATTGAGCCAGGTTATTTCATGGATGATCTCCCAGACTATAGCATTATTATTCGTGAAAAAGAAAATGATACATTGAAAGATGTTCGAATTTTTAGTAAAAGTGGTCGCGAAACTCAAACAAGTATCCACTCAAAGACTGGAGAACTTTCAACTATTGATGATGCAATTATTTTAGATTTATTTAATGGAGAAATTCACGAATTAGATTTGCGAGATTATGGTAATTATAGGCGTATAGAATTCGTTAAACATAAAATTACTATTCCCGCAGATGATCTTTTCTTAAATCGCAGGGATACTACTAGTAGGTCAGATAGAGAAATGACAATTGGTATGATTATTGATAAAAGAAAAAATATTTTATTGAGACAGAATATTGTGAAAGCTAGAATTGGAAGAGCTTTTATAAGAACAGGGCTTGATAGTATTGTTCCTCCAACTTTTGAAGCCTCTGAAATTGCTATAACTAAGTATAAAGAATCATTCTCCAGTGACACATCAAAATCTGGTGATGAAATTTATAGAAAAGAAAAAGATATAGATATTGCAATTAGACAATTACGGAATGAATACAATCTTTTAAGAAGTTATAACAAGTCAGATAATAAATATGAAGTAGAACTACACAAAAAATTCTCATTACCCGTTGCATGTATTTTATTTATCATGACTGGTGCATCTCTAGGTGTACTTTTTAGAAAAGGTGGCTTTACAATTGCGACAAGTCTATCATTTGGGTTTTTTCTTGTTTATTACGTATTAATGATTGGCGGTGAAGATCTTGCTGATCGAACTATACTTACCCCAATGGTTGGAATTTGGTTTCCCAATATATTACTATTTATAATTGCTACTTATCTCTTACTCCATACTGTAAGAGAACAGCCACCTCTTCGTTTTGATCTCAATATTTTTAAAAAAATAAAAAGTAAACTAAATGAATCCAAAAGCTCTGATTCAACATAAGTCTAATGGAGAGGAAATCTCTAAACTTGACTTAACTACTTTTATTTCGTCATATCTAAAAAATAATATCTCTGAAGATGACATGATCCTTTTTTTGAAGGCTGTCCATCTTAATGGGATGACTACTGATGAAACATATGTTTTTACAGAAGTAATGATAGACTCTGGTGAAAGAATTAAGTTTTCAAATATAGATAACTATATTGTTGATAAACATTCTACTGGTGGAGTTGGTGATAAGGTTTCGATTATACTCGCTCCTTTAATGGCTGCTAGTGGTTTAGCGATTCCAATGATTGCAGGAAGAAGCTTAGGCCATACTGGAGGGACTATTGATAAATTAGAAACAATTCCAAACCTGAATTTGAATCTTACTATCGAAGAATTTAAATCTAATGTTGAAAATCACGGTATTAGCATCATGGAACAATCTGATTCTATTTGCCCAGCGGACAAAAAAATGTATGCACTAAGAGATGTAACAAATACGATAGACTCTACTCCATTGATTTGTGGATCTATAATGAGTAAAAAAATTGCTGAAGGAATTGAAGGGTTGGTTTTAGATATAAAAACAGGTAATGGTGCTTTTATGAATACTATAGACAAAGCCGTTAAGCTTGGAGATGCACTCCAAAAAATTGGAGAAAGTTTTAATGTTAAAACAGATATAGTTTATTCTAGCATGAATCAACCCCTTGGTAATACTGCAGGTATGTGGTGCGAGATTGAAGAATCTATATCTACTTTAAAAGGAGAAGGACCAAAGGACCTTATGGATTTAACGTACCAATTAGGAAGTAAATTATTGGTCCAAGCTGGGATTACTAAATCAGAAACTGCTGCTATTGCTATTCAAGAAAATTTGATTCAATCTGGTAAAGCATATCAAAAATTTGAGGAGTTTGTTCATGCTCAGAATGGTATAACTTCAAAATTATTAAGTGTAAATACACCAAAATATGAGATACTCATCAATGCAGATAAAAGTGGTTATATAACAGCAATGGATACCTTAAAAATAGGCTGGGCTCTAGTAGACTTAGGATGTGGAAGAAGAAAGAAAAATGACAAGCTAGATTCTACAGCCGGAATAGATTTCTTTGTAAAAATTGGCGATTCAATAAAATCAGGAGATCCTATTTTTAGATGTTTTAATTCTAATAAAAGAAGATTAGATAGAGCTTCAAAAAATTTATTAAAGACTATTAATATTGGTTCAGAAAAAATAAACCATCAACTATTTATTAATAGTTAATTACTAATTGAATTATATGATATGTAAAAAAATACTTTTGCTCAAATATATACTCATAATTTTTATTATAAGTTTTACCACTGGCTGTGCAAACTACATTGCTAAAGATTTAATAAAGCCAAATAAAAATATTAAAAGTCATAAAAGTAAAATTAATGATATTGAAATGTCTTACTACACATTAGGAGATAAAAATAAATATCCACTTATATTTTTACATGGAGCTTTAGTTTTTACTGATTATTATAATGATCTAATAGAAGATTTATCAAAAGAATACTATATAATTGCAATTGATATAAGAGGTCATGGCAGAACAACTATAGGAAATAATTCTTTTTCTTTTACACAAATTAGTAATGATATAATTCAATTATTAGATCAACTTGAAATAAATGAATTCAATTTGGTTGGCCATAGCTTGGGTGGAATAATATTACTTTATTTATCTAAAGATTACCCCAATAGAATTAACAAAGGCGTTTCAATAGCTTCTTTATACCATTATAATGGTATTGATTTTAACAACGACAAATTCAAATTTTTTACTCAGGATGGTTTTAGGAAAGAAAAAGGGTTGTATTCAAATTTTATTCTTAAGGTTATTGATAAATCATATCATAGAATAGGTGAATTTGATAAATATAAAAAAACAAAAGTGATTTTATCTGAGACTGATTCAGTTATTTACCCTAATCTTACTACTTTAGATCTAAATAAAATAGAAACACCTATCTTAGTATTTGTTGCAGAAAAAGATAAATTAATTAAGCCTTCCCACACTATAGAAATGTCAGAAGAACTTATAAATAGTGAATATATAATAATTAAGAATGCAAATCATGACCGGATAGTTATTGGGGGAAAGTATAGAAAATTAATTTCTACAAATATTTTTGATTTTTTAAAACTTTAAGTTGACTATTAATCTCTTCGATGAACTTTACAGACTTGAGATGGTTCTGTGCCTGAAATAAAAATTTCTGTCTCAACTGGACAAAGGTTTGTTGGCTTATTCTTTGTTGTTGCACATATTTCTAAATCAATAACTCCACTTGGTCTTTCAAACGGTAATTGTTTCAAACCTAGTGTATCATGAGCTGAAGCCATAAACTTGGCCCATGCAGGCAAAGCAGCTCGAGAACCATCTTGCTTCTCTCCCAAACTAACTCTAGGGTCATCTACACCTATCCAAACTCCAGCAGCTAATTGTTTTGAAAAGCCTACAAACCAAGCATCTGTCCAGTTTTGAGTAGTTCCAGTTTTCCCTCCAGCTGGATGATAAAAATTATGGCGCCATCTTGCACTTCCACCCGTCCCTGCATCCATGACAGTTTGAAGCATAGATGTCATTACATAGGCAGATTCTTCTCTCAAGACTTCTTCACGAATTGGATAATATTCTTTGATAGTATTACCATATCTATCTTCCACACGAGTAATAGCAAAAGGTTGACTTAATACACCTTTATTTGAGAAGGCTGAATAAGCATTAACCACATCAAGTAGATAAACTTCTGAAGTACCCAAAGCGATTGCATCAACTGCTCTTATATTAGTATTAATACCCATTCGATTTGCAGTAGCTTTTACTTCTGAAGCTGGGACCAATTCTTTTACAACTCTTACTGCAATTAGATTGATAGATTTACGTATACCTTCACGTAAAGTTGTTAATCCACTAGTTGTACCATCATAATTACGAGGCATCCATTTTTCCCATTCGCCTTCAGAATTTAGAACACGAAGGACAAGAGGTTGATTTAATAATTGTTTAGAAACTGGGTAACCATTATCAATAGCTGTCGCATATACAAAAGGTTTAAATACTGAACCAGGTTGCCTTTTTGCTTGTACTGCTCGATTATATTGATCATGATAATCTGGTCGCCCACCTACCATAGCAAGGATAGCTCCGCTTCTAGGATCCAAAGCCACAAAAGCACCTTGAACTAATAATTTATTTCGTAAATCTGTATATAAGGAAGAGTCTCCTTCCATCATCATTTTTACAGTATCTTCAGGAAAAATCCCTAGATATGCTAATTGAGAAAACTCTTCTTCATTATTAAAAAGACGAGAATTTAATTTTTTTTGGTTCTTACTAATTGACTCCATAAGAGCCTTTTCTGCTAAACTTTGTAAGCGTGTATCAAGTGTTGTATAAATTTTTAAACCATCTCGATAGATGTTAACTCCTAATTGCTCGTCTTCTTTTTCCATTGTTCTTCGAATGTATTCTGTAAAGTATGGGGCACTTCCTTTAGTTTGCTTTTGTGCTATATTTTCAGATTTAATTGCTCTAGCCTCAGAAAAAATATCTTTTGTAATAAATTTTTGATCACGCATAACGCGAAGCACTACATTCCTTTTATAGTGTGCCCTTTCAGGATGTCTTACTGGACTATACCTAGCAGGAGCTGGCAATATTCCTACTAACATTGCAGATTCACCTAAATTCAACCCACTGGCATCTTTAGAAAAATAGCGTTTTGCTGCTGCTTGCACTCCATAAGTACCGTGACCAAAATGAACATTATTTAAATACATTTCAAGAATTTCATCTTTTGTATAGGTTCTTTCGATCTGAATTGCAGTTATAATTTCTTTTATTTTTCTAACGATTGTCTTTTTAAAACCAATCGTATCATACAATGTTCTTGCCACTTGTTGTGTTAAAGAACTAAATCCTTGAGCGTATCCAAGGTTTATTATATTTATAGCAATAGCTCTAAATATACTTCGTGAGTCTATACCCCAATGACTATAAAACCTTCGATCTTCAGATGCAATTACAGCATTTTTCATATTATTTGGAATCTGATCAAGGCTAATAAAAATACGTTTTTCTAAATATAATTCATCTAGAATCTCTCCATCAGCTGAGTAAATACGTGTAACAAGATCTGGGTCATAATTTTCAAGTTGATCAAGAGAGGGCAAATCCTGTGCTAAATAAAATATATATCCTAAAATAAAAACTGCACCTATGATTGCAATAATTGCAGCAGATTTTAAATGAGAGACGATTTTATTAATTGATAATTTAATTGCCATAAGGAAATTTAAGTCATTGACTAAATGTTCAAAGGAAGGATTTTAATAAAATTAACTAAGTAAATGCGGATATGTTCCGCTATGTCTAGTTATTTTTATTTGGTTTTATCATCTTTTCCGGCTGAACAAGTTGATCAAAATCCTCACCACTTAAGTAACCTAAATCAACTATTGCATCGCGAAGTGATATCTTTTCTTTATATGCTTTTTTTGCTACTTCAGCTGCTTTATCATATCCAATATGAGAATTAAGTGCAGTTACAAGCATTAAAGAATTATATAAATTAGAGTGAATTCTTTCTTTGTTTGCTTCTATTCCATTTACACAGTTTAATCTAAATGAATTACAAGCATCAGTGAGGAGTGTTATTGATTGAATAATATTATAGGCAATAACCGGACGATAAACATTTAGTTCAAAGTTTCCACTTGCACCAGCTATTGAGATTGTATTGTCATTTCCCATCACTTGAGTACAAACCATTGTCATAGCCTCACATTGTGTTGGATTAACCTTTCCTGGCATTATTGATGAGCCAGGTTCATTTTCTGGAATAAGTATTTCACCTATTCCAGAGCGAGGTCCGCTTGAAAGCCAACGAATATCATTAGCAATTTTAAATAAAGAAACCGCTACAGTTTTTAAAGAACCTGAAAGTTCCACAATACAGTCTTGACCACCCAAGGCCTCAAATTTGTTTTCTGCCGTAATAAATGGCAGGTTAGTAAGTTCTGAAATTTCATTAGCAACTAATTGTCCAAAACCATCAAAGGAATTTATTCCTGTACCAACAGCAGTACCACCCATAGCCAATTCATAACAAGATTCTAAACCTTTTTCAACACGTTTAATACCATGGCTCAAAGCAGAGCTGTAACCTGAAAATTCTTGACCTAAACTTAGCGGAGTTGCATCCTGGAGATGCGTTCGGCCTAATTTTATAATTTTATCAAATTCATCAGATTTTTTTTGAAGACTATTGCAAAGTTCTTTCAGCTCAGGCATGAGTTTATTGCTCACAGCCTCAACTGCTGCTATATTGATTGCTGTAGGAAAAGTATCATTAGTTGATTGTCCCATATTCACATGATCATTGGGATGAACGGGTTCTTTACTTCCTAATTCTCCTCCAAGCAATTCAATAGATCTATTAGCAATAACCTCATTAAAATTCATATTTGATTGAGTTCCTGAACCAGTCTGCCAAACTACTAATGGAAAGTGCTCATCTAGCTTTCCTTCAATAACTTCCTGAGAAGCTTTTTTTATAGCATCAGCTAATTTTGAATCTAATAAACCTTTTGAATTATTTACTGAAGCAGCAGCTTTTTTTACGATTCCATAGGCGCGAATGAAATCTCTTTGAAACTTTTCACCACCAATTTTAAAATTATTTAAAGACCTTTGTGTTTGTGCGCCAAAATACTTGTCTTCTGGCACCTCTACTTCACCCATACTATCTTTTTCTTTACGAAACTTCATTAGTTTTTCTATTTACTTAACTACCCAAGTATCTCCAGCATTAATAATTTCTTGTACATTTCCTTTTGGCTTTTTCTTAATAGCTTCATTGATTTGTGCAACCATTGTTTCTTCATAAGTTTCTGATTCGACTGCATAAAGAACACCAATAGGATCTGGAAAATCAGTTTGATACGACATATTTGATAAAATAGAAGCAATGACATAATCACTCTCATCGTGAACTAAAACATCATCTACGCTCCATTTATCTCCAATATCTACTATTACTGGTTTATTACCATCTAATCGAACACCTTTATTCATTTCATTTCCAAATAACATTGGTTGACCATTTTCTAAAATTAAAACTGTTTCAGCTTTTTGATCTCTATCTGTTTGCGATGAGAATGCTCCATCATTAAAAATATTACAATTTTGGTAAATCTCCATAAAAGAAGTTCCTTTATGAGCATGAGATCTTTTTATCATACTTTGCATATGTTTTAATTCTTTATCAATTGTGCGTGAAACAAATGTTGATCCAGCCCCTAATGCTACCGTTAATGGATTAAAAGGGCGGTCTAATGAACCCATTGGAGTAGACTTGGTTATTTTTCCAACTTCTGAAGTTGGTGAGTATTGTCCTTTAGTTAAACCATAAATACGGTTATTAAATAACATTACATTAATATCTAAATTTCTGCGCAAGAGATGAATAGTATGATTTCCTCCAATGGACAGTCCGTCACCATCACCCGTTACTACCCATACAGATAAATCTGGGTTTGCTAATTTGACACCAGATGCTATTGCCGGTGCTCGACCGTGGATAGTATGAAATCCATAAGTATCCATATAGTATGGAAATCGGCTTGAACATCCAATTCCAGATATAAATACGAACTTTTCTTTATCTACTCCTAAATCTGGAAAAACTTTTTGTGTTTGAGCTAAAATGGCATAGTCACCACAACCCGGACACCATCTAACTGCTTGATCTGAAGTAAAGTCTTTTTTAGTATAAGTTTTAACTGTCTCTGACATAAATCTATCCTATTAATTTATTTGATGCTTCTTGAATATCAGCAGAACTAATTGGTTTACCTCTTACTTGATTTAAACCTTGAGCATCTACTAAAAATTCAGCTCGAATTAACTTTATTAATTGACCATAGTTAATTTCTGGTATTAAAATATTTTTAAATTTGATCAATTTTTCACCTAAATCCTTTGGGAAAGGGTTAATCCACCTAAGATGTAAATGTCCTACTTTTTTGCCATCCGCTTTTAATGCTTCAGTTGCTGAGCGACAAGCACCTTTCGTACCACCCCAACTTAGTATAAGCAGGTCTCCACTTTTAGAACCAAAAATTTCTGAAGATGCAATTTCATTAGCAATTGCATCAACTTTTTTTGCTCTTGTTTCAACCATATAGTGGTGATTATCTGGGTCATAGCTAACATTTCCTGTTAAATCTTCTGTTTCAATCCCGCCAATTCTATGCTCTAATCCAGGAGTCCCTGGTATTGCCCATGGTCTAGCTAGAGTCTTTTTATCTCTAGAGTAGGATAAAAATTGACCATCTGCTAAATTTGATTCATCGGCGAAAGACACATCAAAATCAGGAAGATCATCTACTTTTGGAACTTGCCATGGTTCTGAACCATTTGCTAGATATCCATCTGTTAATAAAACAACAGGAGTCATATATTTTACTGCAATCCTGCATGCTTCATAAGCAGCAAAAAAACAATCTCCTGGAGTAGCTGAAGCTAAAACAGGTACAGGAGCTTCTCCATTTCTTCCATACATAGCCTGCATTAAATCTGATTGTTCTGTTTTCGTAGGTAAACCAGTACTTGGACCACCACGTTGAACATTTATTATAACAATAGGCAGTTCTGCCATCACAGCAAGCCCCATAGCTTCACCTTTTAGCGCGATACCTGGCCCCGAAGTTGCAGTAATACCTAAATCACCTGTAAAAGCAGCGCCCAAAACGGAAGTGATTCCAGCAATCTCATCTTCAGCTTGGAACGTTTTTATGCCTAAATGCTTCCATGCAGATAATGTATGTAAAATATCACTAGCAGGAGTAATCGGATAACCTCCATAAAATAACCCTAATTTTGATTTTTCAGCTGCAGCAGCTAAACCCATTGACAATGCATAGTTTCCAACTACATTTCTATAAGTACCCGCTGGTAAATCTGCTTTGTCAACTTTATAACGAGTCGTGAATATTTCTGTTGTTTCACCATAATTATAGCCTGCATCTAAAGCTCTAATATTTGCTTCAACAATTTCAGGTTTTTTTGCAAATTTTACGCCTAACCACTTTTTTGTTGATTCCAATGGTCTATCATAAATCCAAAATAATAGCCCCAGAGCAAAAAAGTTTTTTGTTCTATCAATAATTTTTGATGAAATTTCTAAATCTTCATTTGCTAAAGATACCATCTTACCCATTTCAACTGAATAAAGTGTAAAGTAGTCATCTAAAGTTTTATCTTCTAGTGGATTTGTTTCATAACCTGCAAATTTTAAATTTTTCAATGTAAAAGCATTTGCGTTACAAATAATAGTTCCTCCAGGCGCGACTTCTTTTTGATGTACTTTTAACGCTGCAGGGTTCATTGCAACTAACACATCAGGTTTATCACCAGGAGTATGAATGTCTTTTGAGCTAAACTTGATTTGAAAAGCACTAACACCAGCAAGTGACCCAGCAGGAGCACGAATCTCAGCAGGAAAGTCAGGTAGTGTACTTAGATCATTTCCAATAATTGCAGTTGTTTCTGTAAATCTACCACCTGTAAGCTGCATTCCATCACCAGAGTCCCCCGCAAATCGAATAACAACTTCATCGACTTGTTCTGTAATTTTTCCCATAATATCCCTTGAATTTATATTCTTAAGTCTAAACTAATATTATTAAACTAAATTATAAAAGTTTGGATTTAATATTCAAATTTTACTTTTTAATACAATTATTTAAAGTACAATCTACTGTTCTAGATTAACGCAAATCAACGGATTGTAGCTGATTTTTTTATTTTATTTTAGAACGATTTAGAATCTTCAATTATAAGCTTTAAATTGAGACCATGTTACCAAACAAAAAAATAAAATTAACCCAATATTCACACGGCTCTGGCTGAGCATGTAAGATTGGTCCAAAGGACCTTGCTCAGGTGCTGAGTAAATTAGATTTTTCAGAAAAAGATGAAGTTGTTGTTGGATTTAATGGTTCTGACGATGCTGCTGTCATACGTCTAGACAATGGCAAACTTGTTGTCCAAACAGTAGACTTTTTTACACCGATTGTTGATGACCCTTATCAATTTGGTCAAATAGCAGCTGCAAATTCACTTTCTGATATTTATGCTATGGGTGCTACTCCTAGATTTGCACTTAATATTGTTGGTTTCCCAATAAAAACATTGTCAAATGAAGTTTTATCTGAAATACTTAAAGGGGGTGCAGATAAAGCAAATGAAGCAAAAATTCCTATTGTTGGTGGTCATTCAATTGATGATCAAGAACCTAAGTATGGACTAGTGGTAACTGGTGAAGTTGATGAATCTAAATTAATTAGGAATTCTACTGCTCACGAAAATGATGCGATTGTTCTTACCAAACCATTAGGAACTGGGATTATTTCAACTGCAATAAAACAAGACAAAGCTTCAAACTCAATAATTGATCAAGCAATTAAGAGCATGACTTATTTAAATGCTTTTTCATCATCTATTATGAATGAATTTGACACTCATGCAGCAACTGATATCTCCGGTTTTGGTCTTTTAGGGCATCTTTATGAAATGTGCAATGGAAGCAATCTTTCAGCTGAAATAAATTTTGATAAAATACCTTTTTTAAAAGGTGTTAGGGCATTGGCAAATGATGGTTTTATTCCAAGCGGCACAAAGAGAAATTTTGAATATATTTCTAAATTTGTATCTTTCTCATCAGATCTAACAAATATTCAAAAAATGATGGCTGCGGATGCTCAAACCTCTGGAGGCCTACTATTGGCACTTCCTCAAAAAGAAGCTGATAATTATATTAAAAGATATAATCAAGATACTGGGCAAGTTGCACAACAAATAGGCATTTTTAAATCAAAATCTGACTCCTTCATAAACTTAAAATAACTATTTTATAATAAATACGACAATTTTAATCGTATTTATTACTTGGAACACATTTTTGATTCTTGGTAAATTCATTATATGGAGATAATAAATTGTTAAAAATTACACGCAAAGTAGAATATGCATTGATTGCTCTACGTCATATGCAAGCTAAGGATCCTGAAGGATTAACTAGTGCCAAGGAAATTGCAACACACTATGGAATTCCCAAGCAATTATTAGCAAAAACATTGCAACAAATGGCAAGGGACAATATTATTCAAGCTGTCCAAGGTCCAACTGGTGGCTATCGTATTCGTGCAAATCTAGGTAAAATATCATTGAAAGATTTTTTTGAGAGACTAGAAGGTCCATTAGGCATGATGGATTGTTTCTTTGAATCTGATTGTATCCAAATCAATGCTTGTAACATACGTGTACCAATCCAACGAATTAATGATAACATGCGAGATATGTTTTCTAAAATGACTTTGATGGAGGTAACTCAATAATGGCACAAGTAAAAGAATCTCAGGTTATTGAGATATTAAAACAATGTTTTGACCCTGAACTACCAATTGATCTTTGGAACCTTGGTTTAATATATAATATTGATACCCAAGAATCTTATGATGAGCTTCATTCTGATGTAAATATAGTAATGTCTCTTACTACACCTGGATGTACAATGGGTCAACAGATGTCTTTAGACATAAAAAATAAATTAGAGGCATTAGATGAAGTTAATCAAGCCTTTGTAGAAGTTACCTTTGAGCCACCTTGGAATCCAGAGATGATGAGTGCTGAAGCAAGAGAAAAATTAGGCGTTGGAGTATCAGAGCCACAAGAAAGACAAGATACTAAAATACAAACGGAGTGGGAATAATGGAAAATCAAACAAAAATGCAAGAAGCTTTTGATGCAGGAATAAGCTTAACAAAGAAAGCTGCAGAAAGATTATCAGCAGTTATGGAGGCTGAAGGGAAAAAAGGATTTGGACTAAGAATGAAAGTTACTACTGGTGGGTGTTCTGGTATGAATTATGATATGTCATTTGAAGAGAATAAAAATGAATTTGACAAAGTTTTCTCTAGTCAGAATATGCAAATATATTGCGATCTTAAAAGTTATCTTTACCTAAAAGGAATTAAAGTTGACTTTTCAAGTGATATTCTAAATGGAGGCTTTAAAATTGTTAATCCAAATGCAGAGCGAACTTGTGGGTGTGGAACTTCATTTTCAGTTTAATAGTTTATGAATAAAGACACACAAATAATTGACAAAGCTATTAGCCAAGAGTATGAATACGGATTCACTACTAATATTCAACAGGAAACGATTCCTCCAGGTTTAAGTGAAAATGTAATTCGACTAATTTCATCAAAAAAAAATGAACCAAAATGGTTATTAGATTGGCGACTTAAAGCGTATCAAAAATGGTTAAAGATGGAAGAACCTGATTGGTCTAAATTAAATTATTCTAAAATTGATTTTCAGTCGATATCTTATTATGCCGCTCCAAAACCAAAAGAAAAACTTAGTAGTCTAGATGAAGTAGACCCAGAATTATTAGATACATATAATAAACTTGGAATTCCTCTTGAAGAACAAAAGATGCTAGCAAATGTTGCAGTAGATGCTGTTTTTGATAGTGTATCTGTTACAACAACTTTTAAAGAAGAGTTAGAAAAACACGGAGTGATATTTTGTTCATTTTCCGAAGCGGTCAAAAATCATCCAAATATTGTTAAAAAGTATTTAGGTAGTGTTGTACCTACGACTGATAATTATTTTGCAGCTCTAAATGCCGCAGTATTTAGTGATGGAAGTTTTGTATTTATACCAAAAAATGTCCGTTGTCCAATGGAGCTTTCTACTTATTTTAGAATTAATGCTGAAAATACAGGACAATTTGAAAGAACATTAATCATTGCTGAGGAAGGTAGCCATGTAAGCTATCTAGAAGGATGTACCGCTCCAATGCGTGATGAGAATCAGCTTCATGCAGCAGTTGTTGAATTAGTTGCTCATAAAGATTCAGAAATAAAATACTCTACAGTTCAAAATTGGTACCCAGGTGACCCAAAAACTGGTAAGGGTGGAATTTATAATTTTGTTACTAAACGCGGTACTTGCCTTGGAGATAATTCAAAAATATCTTGGACTCAAGTTGAAACAGGATCTGCTCTTACATGGAAATATCCAAGTTGTATTTTAAAAGGAGATAATTCTACAGGCGAGTTTTATTCTGTTGCGTTATCTAACAATTTTCAGCAGGCTGATACTGGAACTAAAATGATTCATCTTGGAAAAAATACAAAAAGCACAATTATTTCTAAAGGAATTTCAGCAGGTAAAGGACAAAACACTTATCGTGGCGGTGTGAAAATTTTGAAAGGTGCAGAAAACGCACGTAATTACTCACAATGTGATTCCATATTAATTGGGGATGAATGTGGCGCTCATACTTTTCCCTATATTGATGTCAGAAATCCATCTGCTCAAATGGAACATGAAGCTTCAACCTCAAGAATTGGTGAAGATCAACTATTCTATTGTAATCAACGTGGCATTTCAACTGAAGATGCAGTCTCAATGATTGTTAATGGCTTTTGTAAAGAAGTTTTCAATGAACTCCCTATGGAGTTTGCTGTTGAAGCTCAAAAGCTAATGGAAGTGAGCTTAGAAGGCTCAGTTGGCTAATTTCAATTAATTTATAAAAAATAATAATATAAAATGTTAGAAATCAAAAATTTACATGCTGGTATTGATGGTAAAACTATACTTAATGGAATAGACTTAACGATTAAACCAGGTGAGTTACATGCAATAATGGGACGAAATGGGTCAGGAAAAAGCACCCTTGCAAACATCATCACTGGTAGAGAAAATTACGAGGTTAGTTCTGGAACTGTTAACTTTAATGGAGATAATATTTTAGATATATCTCCAGAAAATCGTGCATTAAATGGTATTTTTATGTCTTTTCAATATCCAGTTGTAATACCAGGCGTAAATAATACTTACTTTTTAAGAGCTGCACTCAATTCTAAATTAAAACATCATGGACTTAAAGAAGTGAATGCTGCTGATTTTATGCGACTCATTCGTGAAAAGCTAAAATTAGTTGAAATGGATGAAAAATATTTAAGTCGAGCTGTAAATGATGGTTTTTCCGGTGGTGAAAAGAAAAGAAATGAAATACTTCAAATGCTTACTTTAGAACCTCAACTATCTATACTTGACGAAACCGATTCTGGACTTGACATAGATGCTTTAAAGATTGTTGCTGAAGGAGTTAATAATTTCAGAAATAAGGAAAGATCTTTCTTAGCTATTACTCATTATCAACGCCTTCTTGATTATATGAAACCCGATTATGTTCATGTTTTAATAAATGGGAAAATTGTTAAATCGGGTGATATGACATTGGCTCATGAGTTAGAAGAAAAAGGCTATTCTTGGCTCGAGGCATGAAACAATTTCAAGAACAATTTGATGAGCTTTTAGAATATTGGCCAGATGAAGATTCATCACTACGTGATTTACGATTAAAAGCTTTCAATAAATTTAAAGAACTTGGTTTACCAAATAAGAAATGGGAAGAATGGCAATTCACCGACTTTTCATCTATCAACAAATTGAATTTTCGTCTTTCAAAAGATTCTGATCTTCCCACTTTACCAAAGACTATTCCTGGTCGTATTTCAAACTCATACATTATTTTTATAGTAAATGGTCATTATCAACCTCAGTTATCTGAAATTCCAAGTAGTGTATCCATTGCAACAGGTTTAGAACATTTTAGGTCAAACCCTGAACTATATTCCATTAATAATAGTTCAAACCCATTTTTATCATTAAATACATCCATGATGAATTCAGGACTTCCAATTTATATTAAGGATAATGCAATAATTGAAAAACCTATTCAAGTTGTGTATTTAACAACAAAAATTTCAGATGAATTAATGAATCACCCACGGTTTAGCTTTAATGCAGGAGAAAATTCAGAATCAACAATCATAGAACAATATATTGGTTCAACATCTAATTCATATTTTATAAATGCTGTAACTCAAGTCAATATTGAAAAGAATGCGAAATTAAACCATGTTCGTATCCAAGAAGATGATCAAATGTCTCATCACACTGCATGCACCTATTATACTCTGAACAAATCAAGTATCCTAAATTCAACTTCTATTTCATCAGGAAGTCAACTTTATCGCCATAATATAAAATTGAGTCTAAATGATGAGAGTGCGGATGCAACTCTTAATGGTTTATCATTAACTAAAGATAGTCAACATCACGATCAACATGTAATTGTAGATCATAACAGTGATGCATGCCATAGCAATCAATTATTTAAATATATATTGTCTGATAAATCTTCTGGAGTTTTCAATGGCAGAGTAATTGTTCGAGAAAGCACCAAACAAACTGATGCAAATCAATCTAACAAGAATCTATTATTAAGTCCCCATTCCCTTATGAATGCAAATCCACAATTGGAAATTTATGCTGAAGATGTAAAATGCTCACATGGATCAACAACTGGTCAAATTGATTCAGAAGCATTATTCTATCTTAGATCACGTGGAATAAGTAAAGAAAAAGCGATTGAATTAATTGTAGGTGGATTTGCTGAAGATATATTAGAAAATATAAAAAATGATGATCTGAAAACTTTTCTTAGTAAAAATATTTTTTCTTGGCTGAAAGGTACTTTAAAAAATGAGTGAAATTGAAAATACACTAGCTTTAATTAAAGACGAGTTCTCAATTTTTTCAGATCCAAGAGATAAATATGTATATTTAGTTGACCTTGCAAAAGACATGAAGGGTTTAAATGAAGATGAACGAATAGAAGAAAATCGAATTCACGGATGTACATCTCAAGCATGGGTCATTAAAAAGTTGTCTGGTAAAAATTATTTTTTTACGACTGATTCTGATGCAATGATTGTAAAAGGATTGCTTTCATTAATTGAAAGAAGTTTTAATGGCCATACAAAAGAAGAAATTTTAAATATTAATGGTGGTCTATTTCTAGAATCAATAGGTCTAGGAAGTGCTATTAGTAGTCAAAGAACAAATGGATTTAGTAATGCTATTCATAAAATTCAAAATGAATTATTGGACTAATTATGTATTCAGATATTGATGAACAAGTAGTAATTGAAAGAGATTGTGAAGCAACTCTTATTCCATTTGGAAATAAGATAACTTTAAAAAAAGGTGAAGAAGGTCATATTACTCAAGCTTTGGGAGGAAGCTATACTGTAATGATCAGAGGAAACCTGGTTAGAATTGAAGGAGTTGATGCTGATGCCATTGGTAAAATACCTGAAGTCCAACCTTGGTTAGAGGAAACTCAAAGCGATGGACGAGTAAATGAAAAAGCAGTTTGGGAAGCAATGAAAACTTGTTATGATCCTGAGATTCCTGTCAATGTTGTAGATCTAGGTTTGATTTATTCTTGTGAAATTTCAGATGATGATAATGGAGGTTCTTTGGTAGCAGTTAAAATGACTTTAACAGCCCCAGGATGTGGTATGGGTGATATGATTGCAACCGAAGTAAAACAAAAGATTGAAGGTGTACCAGGAGCTTCTGAAGCTAAAGTAGAATTAGTGTGGGATCCACCTTGGGATAGAGATATGATCAATGAATCAGCACGATTACAATTAGGTATGCTTTAATATGCTTGATGTTGAAAAAATCCGTAAAGATTTTCCAATTTTCAATGATTTAAATAAACCATTTATCTATCTCGATTCTGCTTCCACAAGCCAAAAGCCTCAAAAAGTTATAGATACTATTTCTTCTTATTATAATTCTTACACAGCAAATGTTCATCGCGCTCTTTACAGTATTGGAGAAAAAGCAACTGATGAATATGAAAATGTAAGGTTATTAGTAAAAAAAATGTTGAACGTGCCTGATTCGCACTCCGTAATATTCACTAGCGGTACAACTGAATCCATTAACTTGATTGCATATTCATGGGGACTCAAAAATTTAAAAAAAGCTGATAGTGTTCTGATTACTGAAATGGAACATCATAGTAATATTATTCCATGGCAATTAATAACAAAAAAAACTAATTCATCTCTAAATTATATTCCACTCTGTAACAATGGAACTCTTAATACTGAATCAATGAATGAACAATTATTATCATCCACTAAAATAATTAGTATTAGCCATCAGTCAAATGTATTTGGAACAATAAATCCTATAAAAAATATAATTGATAAAGCTAAAAGTATGGATATTTTAACTTTAATTGATGGCGCTCAAGCTGTTCCTCATCTAGAAGTTGATCTAGCTGAATTGGATTCGGATTTTTATGTTTTTTCTGGACACAAAATGCTAGGGCCAACAGGAGTAGGTGTCCTGATTGGACGGAATGAACTACTTGAAGAAATGGAACCATTTTTGGGTGGTGGAGAAATGATCAATAAAGTAAATATGCATGAATCCACTTGGAATGAGATCCCTTGGAAATTTGAAGCAGGTACACCAAAAGTTGCTCAGGTTATTGGTTTAGGAGCAGCAATTAAATATTTAATGAATATAGGGCTTGAAAATATCCATAACCATGAACAAGGTTTATTACAATATGCATTGGATATACTTGAACAAAATGAAAATATTATTCTGTATGGTAATCCTCCAGAAAGAGGTGCTGTCATTCCATTTAACTTGAAAAATATACACGCGCACGATTTAGCAAAGTTTCTTGACCTTGATGGTATTTGTATTCGAGCAGGACATCATTGTGCTCAACCAATTATGGATTATTTAAATGTTTCATCAACTGCAAGAATAAGTATGAATATTTATAATGATGAAAACGATATTGATATACTTGCAGCAGGAATTAAAAAAACAATCAGTACTTTAAATTAATTATTGCTTATTTTTCACCTTAAGACAAGAAGTCTTCAAAAGGAGTTTATTTATGAGTGAAAATGGAAATGAATCAAAAAAATATAAATATTTAGTTACGATGCGTTGGTACGTAGAGACAGAAGAAGATTTGGTAGCTGGTTCTGCTGAAGCTGACGAGAAGTTATTAAATTTAGTCCGACATCGTAGTACTGGGGAGCCATGTCACTCAGACTGCCCAACTAGAAATCAAGAAGGATACGGCATATTAGATTATCATCATTTTATGGGCGATAATAAAAAAGTTTATATAACATCTGAACAAATAAAAGATTAAATGGAAACTATTTATTTAAATGACTTTTTGGATGATGGAATCTTAAGAGAAAAAATATTTCGGGAGAAAGTCTCAAATATTGATTGGTCTCAATATTCTGATAAACGTGTATTAATTAAAGGATGTTCAGAAGTTCCTATACCAACATGGGCATATCTTATTATCACCGCAGAATTAGCTCAATTTGTTAAGAGAATATATTTTGGTGAACTACGCTCTGCTGTCAAAATATTTATAAAAGAATAATGACGAAAACAAATAAAAACCGTATTCCTTGGGAGCAATATTTCATGAATATTGCGCATGAAGTCGCAACAAGATCCACATGTGAAAGAAAACATGTTGGAGCTGTAATTGTAAGAGGAAAAACTATTTTAGCCACAGGTTACAATGGATCTATTAGAGGAGCAGAACACTGTGATGATATTGGGCATGAGATGGAAAATACGCATTGCGTTCGAACAATACATGCAGAAGCAAATGCTATCGTCCAATCAGCTAGACACGGTGTTCGTTTAGAAGATAGTGAAATTTACGTGACCGCATCTCCTTGCTATGATTGTTTTAAGCTTATTGCAAACTCTGGTATCAATAAAATATATTTTGGTGAATTTTATAGAGATGAAAGAATTCTAAAATATGCTAACGAGATAAAAATTGAATTAATTGATTTATCTAAATAATCGATTAAAGCTGAAAGAAATAATCAAACTTTAAAAAAAGCGAATTAGATTTAGAATTACTCCATTCTGAATCTTCAGCAGAGTAATAATTATTATTATTTAAGTTATAAACTGCGTAAATAAGACTTCCAGGTAAATATTCCCATCTGAATACAAATGTTCCCACTTGATTGTCTATTTGAAAATCTTTATTCCCACTGTAAGGATATGGGCTAACTTTGAGTGATTTCTCTTCATCTAAACGATTATAATCTTTGTAATCCATATTGACTGTAAATGGTTGATAATAAGCTTCAAATGTCATTTTTGAAGAAAATGCAAAATTTAGTCTTAACTCAGTATTCGTCTGTTTTCTTTTTACATTTGAGTAAATAATATTGGTACCATTTTCATCTTCAACAACTCCCACCCATTGCATTGATCCTGGTCTCTCTTCTTTCGTTGTCCTAACTGACATATTGATATTATCAGTTGGCTTCAACATCAATTCAACACTATACTCTTTACCAACACCTCTAATTGCACCCTTACTTATTCTAAAACCCGGACTTATAATAACTCTTTTTCGTCTGTCTGTTCTAATATTAATATCAAAAGATTGCCATGCTTCATCTTTAATTATTACTGCTCTAGAATCACGGTATATATCATCATCTTCAAACGTTTCTGCATTAAACCTAAGATCCCAACCTAGGCTCCAATAGTTAAGAAAGGTATTGTCTTGCTCTATCTCTATGTTTTTACGAGTAATAACAGCCTCTCCTCTATCATCTTTTCTTCTACCGCCTAAGTTTAACTTAAGTTCTAATGATTGTCTTAAGAAATTTTTATTTGGCTTATCTCTTCTGATTTCTCCCCTTAGGCCAGAATACCAATTATTATTTTTTTCTTGATAACCCATTTCACTTACATCAAAATTTTTATCTTTCACGCCACCCCAAGCCATAATTCCCCACCAATCTGGATCTTTATAAGAGAGGCGAAAACGACTTGCAAACCCAGTGTTATCAATATTAATTGAACTAGCTGCTTGACCTTGAAATGAAAGTTTATTATCCATTAAAGTAAGTAACCAATCAACATTGACTGATTGCGCCTTATTTTTTTCATTTTGACGTCTTAGGTCAGTGGCAAGAAAACCAATAGTAGAATATTCATTCACAATTGGTTTTTCTAAACGCCCCACAAAATAATTTGTGTACGGCTCTAATAAAAAATCTTCTTTCTTGGTCATTCCATCAATTTCATATTCACGAATACCATACTCTTTATCAGTTATGGCATTAATAATACCATATCGTAGACCAGATGAAGTTTCTCCAAGAATTTTAGCTGCGCCAAGAATTGTTGTTTCATTTGGTCTATCTACAATTGAACCTGAATCAGGTGAATAACGACCTGGTCGTTTACCTATTCTTCTCGAATTAAATAAGTTGAGGTAACTTGTGAAAAAGTTTGCCCCTTGGACAAAGAAAGGCCTTCTTTCTTTGAGTCGCGTTTCAAATGCTGAAAGATTGAGAACTGAAGGATCAGCTTGAACTTGACCAAAATCGGGGTTAAATGTCATATTCAAAGTGCTCGATGAACTAATATTTGATCGAGTATCTAAACCAATATTTGATACATTTTCTTTAACATCACTATTTGTTTGACCAGATAATATATAAGGTACAAATTCAAAATTTTTCTGTTGTGGTATTCCTTCTATCCCTTCTAAAATTCCAAAGTAAGGTACGTAACCATTTACACCAAGAGTTCTTCCTGGCCAATGTATTTCTTCTTGTTTATCAAAATCAAATCGTTGGAAACTTGCCCCCCAAGTTTGAATGTTGCTCTTACTGAATTGAAAAACATTAAATGGTATTTTAATTTCTGCCGACCAACCTTCTTCATGCAAAGAGGTCTTACCTTCCCAAACAGCATTCCAAGTTATGTCAAATCCGCCCATACCTCTTCCTTCAGTCATTGCTGCATCTAATTGGACTTCTGCAGCACTTAAAGTGAACCAGTATCCAGTTTTATCATCATTATTGGAATCAATACCTATACCAACCCAATCTGAATTATTTTCAATTGATCTCCAATCATCACGACGACCAATGCGCGCAGAGATATTTTCTGGATTTGGAGCAAAATTATTAAAGGCTATGTATAAATAATTATCATCGTATAATACTCGAATTTCCGTTTCCACTGATGGAGCATGTAAGTTAAAAGGTTCATGCTGGACTAATTGATCTATGATTGCTGCTTGATTCCAAACATTATCATCTAGGATGCCATCTATAATTGGAGGCGCTGAAATTCGTTCTGCTGTGGCTACTTTATACCTTAGTTGGCTATCATCTATAACTATTTTTTCACCTAAGAATGGAGCCCCAAAGAGAAATGAAAAGTAAATAAATATTGTAAAAAGTATTTTTTTCATGAACTAGCGTTTTGTATTAATAATACAGCTAAGAAATTTAATACTTTATAAAATAAACAGCTAATTGTTATTGGTAAATATTATATGCGCTGAGCGACTAATTCTGATATATCGTAAACCTCCATTGCTTCATCTTGTCCTGTAACTTTTCTGGCATCTTCCATCATAATCATACAAAAGTTACAAGAGGTAGCAACTTTTTTTGCACCGGTATCAATTGCTTCTTCAAATCTCTCAACATTAATTCGTTTACCTTTATCAATGTCATACCACATATTTCCACCGCCAGCACCACAGCAAAAACTTTGTTCTTTATTACGAGGCATTTCTACCAACTTAGCATCCTTACCCATTACTGATTGAAGTACATCCCTTGGAGCATCATATTCTCCATGATGTCTACCAACATAACAAGCATCATGAAAAGTTATATCTTCTTCCAATGATTTTTCTGGACTTATCTTACCCTCTTTTATAAGGTCTGCAATGAATTCTGAATGATGGACCACCTCTAATTCAGCACCAATTTCACCGTAGTCATTTTTCAAAGTTGTTAAACAGTGAGGACATTGAGTGACAATTTTTTTCACTCCATACTTATCAAAGTTTTCCATATTTTGTGCCGCTTGCATTTGAAAAAGATACTCATTGCCAATCCTTCTTGCTGAATCGCCTGTACACGTTTCTTCATTACCAAGAATAGCATAATCAACACCTGATTCATTCATGATTTTTGCAACAGATCGAGAAATATCTTTACCTCTATCATCATATGCTCCTGAACATCCCGCCCAGTAAAGATATTCTGCTTTACCTTTATCACGCATTTTTGGGACATCCATCCCTTCCGTCCATTTTTCTCTGTCTTCAGGTGACATCCCCCATGGATTTCCATAGTTTTCAATTTTATCAAAGGTCTCCATTGCGTCTCTTGGAAAGTTACTCTCCATAAGAACTAAGTCTTGTCTCATGCGAAGAATATCTACCATTGGCTCATTTCCAACTGGACACACTTCAATACAAAAGCCACAAGTAGTACAAGACCATGCAGCTTCTTCAGAAAGCATCCACTTTGATAATCCTTCTAAACTATCAGCACCTTCAGAAAACTCTTTTAAATTTTCATTTAGATAATAACGTTTATTAATCTCTAAAGCTGATGGCGATAATTCCTTGCCCGTATAATACGCCGGGCAAGCATCTTGACAACGATTACACATAATACATGCATAGGCATCTAACAACTCTTTTTGAGGCAAATGTTCTAATTTACCGGCTCCAAACTGCTCTGAGGACTCATCTTCCAAATCCATAATTTCAAGAGTTGACAACGATCGACGATCAACTTTTGCCATATAATTAAGAGGTCCCATAAATAAATGGGCGTGCTTTGAGTAAGGAAAATAAGGCATAAATCCAAGAATCAACCCTAACGCCATCCACCAGCCTAGGTGTTCGCCAAAAATAAGAGACTCAGTAGTTAACCCACTCCATGTGTATGAAAGAAGTGTTGCCCCGGGCTGAGTCCAATCTTGGCCATTTAAAGCAACTTCAAAAGAAGCTCCAATAAAACGAAAACCAACATGAAGAATAATAAAGGTTCCCACAAGTAAGGAATCAATTTTAATCCCTTTTCTTGCAGCATCGTTTAACAATACCGGTTCATTCGTTATAAGTTTTTGATCTTTGGAAATAAAACGTCTAATCAGTAATAATAAGACTCCAAATAAAACAATCATTGTAAAAACATCTACAAATAACCTATAGATATCACCAATAACGCTATTGGGGAAAAAGTGAAATCCTGGAATCAAACCATACATTACATCAATAATATTTACTAATAGATATAAGGTAAACCCCCAAGCCACTCCAGCATGAATAGCACCTACTATTGGACGTGTCTTAAATAAAGTTTTTTGGCTAATAAATACAGCGAGACCTTTTGGCCAATTCTTAATTACTTTTTTCCAATCTATTGGATCAGAACCTCTTCCAATTGCTTTAAACATCCGCCCAAAACTGAACCAAGCAAAGCCTAAAGAGGTTACAGTTAATACTATAAAAATTAGTCGTTCTAGATTAGATAGCATTTAACTTTTTATTAAAGAGCTTCAGTTAGTTTGGGGACAAGCTCTAAGACATCTGCCACAACACCATAATCTGCAACTTCAAAGATGGGTGCATCTGGATCTTTATTAATAGCTACAATATTTTTTGATCCCTTCATTCCTACCATATGCTGAATAGCTCCTGATATCCCTAAAGCTAAATACATTTTGGGCGAAACCGATTGACCAGAGCTTCCAACCTGGTGAGCTGAAGGAAGCCATCCAGCATCTACCACAGGACGCGAAGACGCTAATTCTGCACCCAATGCCGTTGCCAAATCTTGAGCAATTGGAATATTTTCTTCTTTACCAATACCTCTACCTACCGAAACAATTAAATCTGCTGCTGTGAGATCTAATCCACCCGCTTCTTCTTTAAAGGGTGGCTCTGATTCTGTCTTAATCATTGAAGAATCTAGGTTTATATTTGCATCTATAATTGATGCAGATCCTCTTTCCAAAGCATCCGAAGAAAAAGCTGCCGATTGAAAACTTATTAAATAAGGTCCTTCGCCATTTGGTACTATATCAGAGAAGAGTTTAGCATTGAACATCTGTTTTGTGAAGACTGCTTTGCCATTCTCTACTTTCACTGCAACATTATCCACTAGAAATGGTTGCATTAATTTCGCACTTACTTTTGGAGCATAATCTCTGACTTGGTACGAATGACCAAATAAAACATAAGAAGGGTTTTCTTTTTCAATAATTTGTTTGACGGCTTCAGCATAACCATCTGCTGAATAATTATCTAATAAACTATCTTTTACCTTGATAACTTCATCTAATTTATAACTCGCCGCCTCATCTGCTAATGCATCAGCATTTTTTCCCATTACAACCGCTCTAAGTTCCCCCTTTAATTCGGATGCCATTTTTTGAGCTGCTACAATAGATTCTAATCCCATACGATGAATTTTTCCGTTATTATCTTCAAGCATAATTAAAATTTTCATTTTGCCTCTTAAAATATTTTTATATCGTTACGAAAAGTATCAATTAACTTTTCTACCATTTGATCTACAGTACCTTCAATCATAACTGTCTGTTTATCACTTTGAGGTAGGTATACTTTTTCCAAGGATTGTTTTGATTTATTACTATTTGGCTCAACTACTTTAATCTCTTTTTTCTTCGCTCCCATGATCCCTTTTAATGATGGGTAACGAGGAGTATTTAACCCTGATTGAATAGATATACTAGCTGGGAGGCTCATCTTTACCCATTGAAACCAACCTGCCTCAAGTTCTCGTTTCACCTTAATATATCCATCCTCAACTTCAGTTTTAATTGCAAGCGAAGCTGTTGCCATATCCATTAACTCACCAATTAAAATTCCGGTTTGCCCCATGCCAACATCATCTGACTGTAAACCAGAAAAAATTAAATCAAAATTTTCTTCCTTAAGAACATTGACAAAATGAGAGGCGGTTAATAATGGATCCACTTCACCTACAGTATCCATTTGAATATGAATAGCTCGATCAGCTCCTTTGGCTAAAGCTTCTCTAATGACCTTTTGGATACGAATCGGCCCTAAACTAACAACGACAACCTCACCTTCACCTTTTGTTTCTCGAATTTGAAGTGCCTCCTCTAATGCATAATTGTCACTTTCATTCATAACATATGCTATAGCACCTTCATCAACCCATGTATGATCTGAATTAATTATTAGAGGCGATTCTGATCCTGGTACTTGTTTTACTAGAACTGCAATTTTCATAAATCTTAATTCCCGTCTAAATATCAATATTTGTAATTAAAAGTCTTATCTGATTTTATACAAATTTATAAACATAGACGAACTATATTCAAGTATAAACCGACCAGTCGGTTTATTTATTCTACAAAAACCCATAAATAAGCGGACAAATAAAAAAGAAAAAAATGTTTGTATGACCGATTGGACTTATGTAGTTTTTTAAAGCTAACTAAGCTCCTTTGCGCGAGTAAATCTTATTTAGCAAAAACCGCTAGCGTATTATAGATTTAATTAAACATATTTAAGGAGAGATTATGAAATCCAGACTTATGAAAATATCTTCACTATTTTTAGCAGGAGTAGTAATGTTCTCTGCTTGTGAAGACGACGATAAGGGCACAGTCAATGGTGATATAGTTGGAACTTGGAAATTAGTAGAATTATCAGGTACGTATACTCGTACAGTTGACACTGAAGCACCTATTTCACATTATGGTCAATGGAACCTAGCAGAAGCAATTTTAGGTGCCCAAGCACCATTAGCTTTACAAAAATTTATTACACACAATAATGGTGATGTAATGACTGGCTTTCCAATAGTATCTTCAAATAATAGTGATGCCCTTGCTGCTGCTGGCATCAGTATGACGCTTGTTACGCAAGATGCTTCTAGCGAAGGTGAAGGAGCTACTTATACTTTAACCGGTAGCTATCCAACCATTAGAACAGATTTAGATGCATGTCGTACTGCAGCTGCGGTTGCGGCTATTGAAGATCAGGGAAAATATTGGGTTGATTGGGGATATCCTGGTGATGTTGTTAATAGTGGTGCATTAGTACCAGACCCTGGCAATTTCATGATTCAGCGTGACCCTCAAATTACAGGAGAACAAGTTTTACCTCCTTTCCATGATGGAAGTGCTATTGTAACTCTTGGAACTAATGGTGCTCCAGATGTAGCAACCCTTGGCTTCTTAGATAGAGATTCTCATTCAGATCGACATCAAGAAATTGGGACGACATGGAGTGAAGCAAATGACCGTGTAGTTTCTGCAGTTTTTGAACTTCCAGTAGATGCAACAACAGGCGCATTTGGTTTAACAGGTACTCCAGCTGCTGAAGGTTATATTATGCAAGCAGCGTTAGCCCCATGGGGCGGATATTTGACTTGGTATGCTTTTAATATTGTTGCCCAAACATCATTACAAGCAGCTGATGTTAAAAACCCTCTTGGTGATTTAGATGGCGATGGCGCTTTAACCCCTACTGACATGATTATTTTTATGCATGCTGATAATCTAGCTGGCGGTGGTGGTGCAACTGCACTTGGTATGCCTTTTGCTTTACTTGTAAAAAGTACAGATGCAGATGGCGTTCCATTAGCTGCTCCAGTACCTGTAGATGATAGTGCAGGAGATATCGACGCAAGTGGTGGTGCTGCAACGATGGCAGCAGGTGGAAAGCTAACTTATGTTATCCAACAAGGAACTTGTTTCAACGTAGATGAAACTATTGACTTCAATGCAAAGTTTGAGCGCGTTGCTGAATAATTATTCATTGATTTTTGATTAATCGCTTAGTGTATCGTTTTTCGACGAAAAGGGGACATCTTATATGTCCCCTTTTTTATTAATTAACACTAAATTTGCCCCTATGAAAAAATTTATATTATTACTTTTTAGTTTAACAATAATCAGTGCTCAAAAAGTTAGTCTAGTCGGAACTGTTCTTGACTCAGAAAACAAAGAACCTTTGGTTGGTGCAAATGTAATTATTCAGAGCGACAAACTAAATACTGGAAGTGCTACAAATTTTGAAGGCCTATATAGGATTGATGATTTAAACCCTAATACCTACAAAATTAAAGTAACATATATCGGTTATGAAAATTTTGAATCTACTATTTCATTGGAAGAGCAACCTGAAGGAGAATTCACTTATAATATTGAATTAGATATGTCTGTAATTCAACTTCAAGAATATGTAGTTACTGCAAGTAGGGGTCGTAGAGAAAAAATCACGGATGCACCAGCTGCTATTTCTGTTATTTCTGAATTAAAGATTCGTTCTGCTAGTAATCCTAACCTGGGTGATTATTTTAAAAATATTAAAGGTGTTGATTTTACCTCATCTGGACTTGATAGTTATAATATTAGCGCCAGAGGCTTTAATTCAAGCTTCTCTAGTCGTCTTCTTACGCTTACAGATGGTAGAATGGCAAATGTCCCTTCATTAAGGCTGATTGCTTATAACGTTATTCCTTTAACATCAGATGATGTAAGTCAGATTGAAGTTGTTTTAGGGCCATCTTCTGCCCTTTACGGACCTAATGCGCACGCTGGAGTTGTTAATATAATAACAAAAAGACCTTCTGAATCTCTTGGGACAACCGTTGGCTATACCACAGGTGATCGTAGCTTTAACAAAGCTCAAGTTCGTCACGCTGGGCAAATAACCAAAAAACTTAGTTATAAAATGTCTTTTGTTAATTTTTCTGCTAATGATTGGGAATATATTGAAGAGGATGAAAAGAAAGCACACTTTGCACCTTGGCTTAGTGACGATGATGATTTAATAGATCTTCTAAATGGATATCTCGAAGATGGCCTTGCTTGGTGGGATGGTTGGGATCTAAAAATTGATCGTGATGGAAATGGTACAGTTGACACAACTTATAGCAAAAGTGATAATTTAGTTAAAGATAGAAATGGTGATGGGTTTAATGATATTCCAGATTTTAACATCAAGAATCAACGTTTTGATATACGCGTAGATTATGATTTCTCAGATGATCACTTTACAAGCTTTAATTTTGGTCAAGCAAAAGCAACCAATCTTAATATAACCGGTATAGGGCGCTATCAAGCTAATGACTGGATTTATCGTTTTTATCAAACTCGATGGGTATATAAAAATTGGTTTGCCCAAGCATACTTAAATACCAGTAATTCAGGGAATACATCCAATTTAAGAACTGGTGGAATTGTTACTGATAGATCTACTTTTTTTCATTTCCAATTCCAACACTCAAAAGAATTTAAAAGCCTTTGGAATACAAAGCTTATTTGGGGTGGTGATTATCAAAGAACCATGCCAGAGACCTTCGGAACTATTCTTCCTGATGGCACAGGTGGCTTAAATCCACAAAGCTATGGAAGAGATGGAATAGATAATGATGGAGACGGCAAAGTAGATGAATGGGATGAATTATTTACCACTAATGAATATGGTATTTATTCGCAAACTCAAACTAAGCTTGGCCAATATTTTGAACTAATATTATCTGGTAGAGTTGATTTGCATAGTGGTCAATTAAATTATGAAAATAAAGGTTTTACCTTTATTGAAGATCCTCTCACTGGAAATAAAATTGATTATAATCCACAATTCTCACCAAAAGTAGGTTTATTATTTAAACCAAATGAGAATCATACTTTTAGGTTAACAGCTGCAAAAGCCTTTAATACACCTTCATCAAATGGACTCTATCTAGATGTAAAAGCTGCAAACTATTCCATATTTGGAATTTATGCTTTGGGTAATAAAGATGGCTATTCATACATACGTAATAATAATGATAATCTAATGATGTATGATGTTCAAGCTGGATCAACAACTGAATTTCGTTTAAGAGAAATGCCTAAAAATTCTGTACTCTATGTACCTGCTGTCCTAGGACGCCCTGGCAAGTTTGTTGATGCTGATGCTTATAGAAATATCGACCCTATTAGATCTGAAGTGGTTTGGACATATGAATTTGGCTATACGGGAATGATTTCAAATAGATTAAAAATGACTTTTGACCTCTATAGCAGTAATTATAGTGATTTTGTGAGTGATTTAACCTGGGTTACTCCTGTAGTGCTTGATACCATGGAAAATGGTTGGTATGGAGTAGATAATCCTGATCCAAAGATTCTTGGAATTATATCACTTAAAGAAAAAAGCAGATGGGTTGATGGTGGTGATGGTATTCCTGGAAGCCGTTATATTACTTATGGAAGTAATGAATGGAATGAAATATCATCAAGATCTGTTACAGATCCTATTACAGGTTCGGTAACAACTTTTTGGAGTGGTAATCAAAGCACTCGTCCAGGTTCATGGCTTGATCTCAATGCTCAAGGCGATACACTTGGCGCATATTATTCTGATGATAGCTTTGCGTCTTCTCCCAATTTAGCATTAACCTCCATAAGCTATGGGAAAATTAGTTTATGGGGATTTGATAGTAGTATATATATGTTTCTTACAAGAAAATTGAGTGCGGATTTAAATTTATCGTACATTGCGAATAAAGGATATTGGAATCCATTGCTCCAAGCTTATGACCCCATAAATGCTCCACGCTACAAAGTGAATGGGAAATTAACCTATATGAATCAACCCGGATTTATGGGAAATATTGGCTTTAGATATATTCCAGAGTTTGAATGGTCGGCAGGCGTACACTACGGTAAAATTGAAAGCTATATGATTATTGACACTATGGTAGGTTATCAGTTTAAAGGGAACTTAAGTCCTTATAGTCTACTGTTAAATATCAATAATATTAATAATGATGAACATCGTGAGATAATAGGTGGGCCAAAACTTGGTCGGAATGTTACACTAAAACTAAATGCTCGCTTTTAAAAAAGGTTAATCAAGAGAAACTACTACTCCCCCCGATTGCTTTTTCTTTTTATTTATTTTTTTCGTTAAGTTTTAATTCAACAATAGCCGAGCCAGATAGTTTTTTTTTGCCTGAGCTATCTATTACCAACAACTTAAGGGAAAACCTTTTAAGTGAATCTTTTAATTCTATATTTATTATTTTCCCTTTACAAGTAAGACAATCATTAATATTTGTCATTGCTAGAAATTTACTGTCAAACTTTTTAATTGATCCTTGCGGAAAAATATTAGTTATCGTTTGACCTAAAAAGGACATAATTAACATCCCATGTGCTATAACGTCAGGTAGTCCAGATTTTTTTGCATAATCACTGTCGATATGAATAGGATTATGATCTCCAGATGCAGTCGCATATAAAGTTAACATAGAGCGCGAAATTGGCTTTATATGAAAATTGGGTATTTCATCACCAATGCGAAAATTATTTATTTCATTTTTTTTCATTATTTCTTAATACTAATGTTGAAACTGATTCTGCAACTAATACATTTTTTTGATTTTTATAATTAGAAATAAATGAAACAAACTCTAACATTCCATCTTTTTTATCGTATATATCTCCTATTTTACTGTCCATTCGCAATTCATCTCCGGCATAAATAGACTCATAATTAGTGTATTCTTGTTTAGCATGAAGAATCCTACCCAATGAAATTCCAAGATCATCTAAATACTGATATGGTTTTTCTTGCTCATATCTAGTAGTAGTTAAAAAAGTTAAAGGTGCTAAAATTGAAGGGTGTCCATCTTTTTTTGCAATATCTTCATCAAAGTAAATGGGATCACTTTGCTGAGTTGCCTTAGCAAAAGCTATTAATCTTTTTTTATTAACCAAAAAAAAGCATTCAGGATATGTTTTACCAATAAGAGAGCGATCAAGCATTATAGTAACCTTTAAAAGGTGTCTCCATTATTTATCATTTCATCAATTAATTTTGGACAAGAAAATCTGTTGCCGTATTTATCAGATAATTCCTGTGAACGATTTTTAAATTCTTTGAATCCATAATTATTTACAAATTGAAGTGTGCCACCAGTAAAAGAAGGGAATCCCCAACCAAAAACACTCCCAATATTAGCATCTACAACTTTAGTTAAAACTCCTTCTTCAAAACACCTAATAGTTTCAATTACCTGAATAAAATAAAATCTATCAATCATTTCTTTTTCATCTAATGGTGTATCTGAAATAGGAAAATGATGATTTAGCTTTGGCCACAAATATTTTTTTTTGTCTTTGGGGTACTCATAAAACCCACTACCACTTGCCCGCCCATTTCGTTTTACTTCTTTAGTCATAAAATCAATAACATTGTCCCAAGTACCCGATTCTAAATCTTTTTTCTCTCTATCTAAATCACGCCATTTTTGATCTCTAATATGTGCAATAAGCTTAATACTTATTTCATCACTTACAGCTAATGGTCCAACAGGGAACCCTGCCTTCTTTCCTGCGGCTTCAATTGATTCTGCGGAGTTGCCTTCAAAAAGAAGAGCCATTCCTTCTCCAGTATATCTCTCAAAAACGCGATATGTATAAAATCCTCTACTATCATTTACTACTATGGGAACTTTATTAATTTTAATAACATAATCAAATGCTTTGGCTAATGTTTCAGAATCAGTTTTCTTACCTTTTATTATTTCAACTAATTTCATTTTATGAACTGGAGAAAAGAAATGAATACCAATAAATTTTTGAGGATTTATTGTACTTTTAGCTAAGCTGGTTATTGGGATGGATGATGTATTTGAAGCAAAAACCCCATTTGACTCTAAAAACTGCTCTGCATCTTTTGTTACTTTAGCTTTTAGCTCTCTATCTTCGAATACTGCTTCAATAATTAAATCACAATCAACAAGTTGCGAATAATTATCTGTCGCATTTATTCTAGAAAGAACTTCTTTAATCTTTTTTTCAGGAATCAATCCCTTTTCATATGAATCATTTAGTATAGTTTTTATTCTATTTAGACCTTTATCTGCATTCTCTTGAGAAATATCTGTCATTACAACTTTCATACCTGCAAGAGCAGTTACATATGCAATCCCATGCCCCATTAGTCCAGAACCTAATACGCCAACTTTTGTTGTCTTAGTTGGTTTTATTCCAGAAGGCCTACTGACTCCATCGGTGATCTCATTTAACTGAGACTGTAGAGCTTTTATTATATTTTTTTCATCTTTGAATGCCATCTTTATTTACCAAATTTCATTTCATTTTATCCTAGGTTTTATTTTTAAATATTAATGTTCAAATCTATGAATAGAATAATGTTAATAATTATATTTGATTATGGATTATTTAACAAGAATCATTTTTGGGAACATACTTTTCATAATTGGGTCATTAACTTTGTTATGGTCAATTAAACGTTTGATTGAACGTAAAAATTCAAATAAAAATAAAAAGCAGGACCATTAGAATCCTGGGAGCGGGGGAACAACCAGACTTCTTATGTAACGGTCCTGCCAAAAAGTTAGTGAAAGGTAATCCCTTCATTTCTCGTTGGTCAAGTCTTTTTTATTTATGAATAAGGGTTAATTTCTTATATGTTAGATCAATTAATAACTATTGATAAGTTAATATTCTATTTTTTTAATGGCGTAATTGCAAATTCATTTTTTGATATTATTATGCCTATAATTACCAATGAAAATATTTGGGCACTTCCAGTTATTCTTGGGTTAATCTATTTATTATTAAAAGGAGGTCGCCGAGGACAAATAACCATAATTATTTTGATTATTTCTTGTGGTTTAGCAGACTATTCTTCAGCATCAATCTTAAAACCTTTCTTTGAAAGACTTCGTCCAAGTCATGAAATGCTTGATGGAATAAGAATTTTGATGGGTAAAGGTGGTAAATATGGATTTGTATCATCACATGCTGCAAATATTTTTGCAGCAGCAGTTGTTTTAAGCTATTTTTATCCAAGTAAAAAAAGGGTATACTTTTTTATAGCTTCAATGGTTGCATTTAGTCGCGTATATATTGGAGTCCATTACCCTGGTGATATTATATTTGGCGGAATACTTGGATATGGTCTTGCGTGGTCAGTTTTAAGTCTATGGGTTATAATTAAAATGAGAGAGCTAAAAAGAGGAAATAACTGGTTTATTTATTAATTTGGCAGCGAACCTTCAGGTGGGTTAATTGGATAATCACCAAATCCTTCTTGATCAGGAAATGATATTTCTCCATTTTGTTTCTCAAATCTTTTAATATTATCACCTAGTGCTGCTAAGAATGCCTTTGCATGTTGTGGAGCCATTATAACTCTTGAGTGAACTCGAGCTTTGCTTACTCCTGGTAAAATTTTTGTAAAATCCATAACAAATTCTGCTGGTGAATGTGTAACGACAACAAAGTTAGAATATTCACCTTCGCTTACTTCTTGTGAAAGTTCAATATTGATTTGTTGAATGTTTTTATTATCTTTCATAATTATTTCTTTGCATTTTTTGAATTTTTAAAATCTCTTTGGTTGAAATCTTCCCATTCTTCTTCAATTCCTTCAAAATCTTCATAACCTTTGATTTCTTCATCTTCAGCTTTTTGTTTATACATCTCCATCTCTGACTCATATAAACTAAAAATATCTTTCTTTTTCTCAAACTCTGCTGGGTCGACATCTTCTTCATCATCTGGCTCAAGTCGCTCAACATCTTCACTATAGACTTTTTCATCAAAGAAGTCTAGATCTTCTACTAAAGCATTAGCCATTAAGAACTCTAAGAAGTCTAAAAACCTTCGATCTTTTAAATCTGTTTTACAACTTTTACATGTCAAAGACTCTTTTAAGTCAATCTCATCAAGAGTTGCTTCACAAGCTGGGCAAATAATACCTTCTAACATTAATTTTTTCCTCTAAAATAAGTGACGAATATAATCGGAGTGATGCCACTCAGCAATCATTATTCAAATCTTATTATATAATTTTTTTAGTAAATCAATTTCTGATTCTGAAAGTCTTTTGTTACGTCTATTCATACAATGATATGTAGTATTAAAGAATTTGTCAAGTATTACTTTTCTTTTCTCTCCATTTATATACCAGGTAAAAGGATCTATTAATTTTGAAGGAAAACCATATGTTGCAATCATAGAACCTAATCCTATTACTGATCCAGAATTTAATTTTGTTCCAATTGCAGTTTTGGTATAATCTCCAATAAATGTACCAATATGGGTTTTATTAGTTTCAATCTTTTTATTATTTAACTCCACTTCTACAAAACTATAATTATTTTTTAGATTACTATTTTGTGTTCCAGAGCCTAAGTTTACCCATTCTCCAACAAAAGAGTCTCCTAAGTGTCCTTCATGTACTTTATTTGAGTAACCTTGGATAATTACTGTATCAATTTCACCTCCAAGTTTGCACATTGGACCAAAGGCAGAATTCTTAATCTGTGTTAATGGCTTAACTAGAGAACTTTTCCCAATATATAGTGGCCCTTCTAAATATGTTTGTCCGTAAATAGTGGTATCTGCTTCTATAATGATGGGACCATTCTCAGCATTCATTAAAACTGATGGTTGAATTTTAACATTATCACCAATAAAAATATTATCTGAATTAAGAAATTCTACTCCTTCGAAAGTTGAAGGTTGAATACCCTTTTTAAACTCTTCAGATTCATATAATAATGTTTTTGGAATTTGACTTAGTATATCCCATAAGTAAGGACAATAATTAGATTCTAACTCAGATTTTTTTTCAATATTAGGCGTTGATTTTTTATTTTTTATCCAATCATCGCTAGAATCTTTAGATAAGAATGCCCCAATTAAATTATTATTATTATAAAACAATGTTTCCTTATCTGGTAAAATCATAAAGTCATTTTTTTCCCAAATAACATTTCCTAGTAGCCACATACCCTCATCAATATCTTTTGGATTTACCTTTAATTCAGAATGTTTTTCTTTTGTTACAACTTCTAATTCCTCTCTTACAAATAATGAGATAGAATGATTTGGAAACAGTGTTTTTATTCTATCTAGGAATGTTTCAGAGCCTATTCTTATATCAAATGTTGCCCTGTTACTTGATAAAGGACTGAGATCTAAAGTTTTATCATCTTCGTATACGTATATATGCATCACACTCCTAAAATTTGAAAAACTTCTTTAAAACCACTTTCAGCTAATTCTTCTCCATGACGACGTATCATAATATTATAATAATTTTCACCAATATCACTAAAAAAACCAACTTTTAATGGCGCATTAACGGTTTCACATAAAATTGCTGATATAGGGTTAAAACTTTGATTTAAATCTAATATTGCATCAACATTAATTCTTTGACAACTCCATAAAAGTTCTTTCCCAGGTAGACCTAGACGATTTAAATCTTTATCTGAAAAAAGTATAAAGTCTTGAAAATCACCTAAATCTATAAGATTACCAACTATAGCAGGACCAAGGATTCGGATTTGATTTTCACTTTTGGATCCTAAAGCATTTTTCATTGAATTAATAAATCTTTTAGCAAGCTCAGATTCCGTGGTGTGTTCAGGTAATATAATTAGAAATCTCTTAGGGATTTGTCCTTTACTTGATAAAGACATTGAATTAACCCCTAAACTATTCTTACTAGTTAATTTACGCCACCAAAGTGCTAATTTTATTTTCTTTGATAATTCCAATTGCTTTATAATTCGTTTTCTTCTATTAAATAATCAAATTGAAAATAGTATTAAATTGGCTAACTCTTAAAAGGATAAAATTAAGTGAATTTAGGTAAAAAAATGTTATGGGGAGGGCTTGGATGGGCTTTAGGTGGTCCAATTGGTGCAATAATTGGATATTCCTTTGCCAGCATGTCAGGACAACAAACCACAAATTATAGTAGAGGCTCCCATAATAGAGCTTATCCAAAAACTCAACCTGGAGATTTTATTGTATCATTATTAGTCTTATTTGGTGCAGTAATGAAAGCCGATAAAAAAATGTTAAAGTCTGAGTTAGATTTTGTTAAACAATTTCTTTCTAAACAATTCAACAAAACTCAAGTACAAGATTTTATGACCCTCTTTAGAGATATAATCAAACAAGAATATCCAATTCGAGATGTATGTAAACAAATAGTTAATTCTATGGATCACCCTAGTCGTCTAGAGCTTCTTCATATATTGTTCAGTCTATCTAAGGCAGATGGTGATGTTCATAAAAATGAAATAAAAGTTATCCAAAGTATTGCTGGATATTTAAACATTAACCAAAATGATTATAATTCAATAGAAGCAATGTTTTTTCGAAATACATTATCCGATTATACTATTCTAGAAATAAAACCAAATGCTTCAGAAAGTGAATTAAAAAAAGCATATCGTAAAATGGCCGCAAAATACCACCCTGACAAAGTAAATCATCTTGGAAATGATTTAAAAAAATTATCTGAAGAAAAATTTAAATCTGTAAATGAAGCTTATCAAAATATTAAAAAAGAAAGAGGATTTAACTAGTGACTGAAAAAGCAGGAAAGTTTCCTTTTACAAGAGGAGTTTATCCTAATATGTATAAGGATAAACTTTGGACAATGAGACAATATGCAGGTTTTACCTCTGCAGAAGAATCAAATCGTAGATTTCAGTACCTTTTAGATCAAGGAGTATCTGGACTATCTGTTGCTTTTGATCTTCCTACTCAAATTGGTTATGATTCAGACCATCCAATGAGTGAAGGAGAGGTTGGTAAAGTAGGTGTGCCGATTTCTACTATTCACGATATGGATTTACTTTTCAAAAATATACCTGTTGAAAAAATATCAACATCAATGACCATAAATTCAACAGCTGCTACTTTACTTGCTCTGTATATTATTTCTGCAGAAAAAAAAGGTATTTCATCAAAAAAATTAAAGGGAACAATTCAAAACGATATTCTAAAAGAATATATTGCAAGAGGTACATATATTTATCCTCCTGATGCATCAATGAGATTAGTAACAGATATTTTTGCTTTCTGTTCCACACATGTTCCTAAATGGAATACTATTTCTATTTCAGGATATCATATTAGAGAAGCTGGTTCCACAGCATCTCAAGAGATTGCATTTACTTTGGCAAATGGTATCCAATATGTAAAAGCTGCAATTGATAAAGGATTAAAAGTAGATGAATTTGGTAGTCGCCTTTCTTTTTTCTTTAATGCTCATAATGACTTTTTGAATGAAATTGCTAAATTTCGCGCAATTCGTCGTTTATGGGCAAAAATTATGAAAGAAAGGTTTAAGGCAAAAAATGATAAAGCTATGCATTGTCGCTTTCATACCCAAACTGGGGGCTCTACGCTTGCTGCTCAGCAAATAGATAATAATATTGTTCGAACAACTATTCAAGCTTTGTCAGCTGTATTAGGCGGTACTCAATCATTACATACGAATGCATTTGATGAAGCCTTAGCTTTACCTACAAACCAATCTGCAAAACTTGCTCTAAGAACACAACAGGTTATTGCATATGAATCTGGAATTAGAAATTTTATCGACCCTTTTGCAGGTAGTGAGGTAGTTGAGAACCTTACTACTCAACTTGAAGAAGAAGCAATGAATATTATTGAAGAGATTGATGAAATGGGTGGTTCAATAACAGCTATAGAAACTGGTTGGATTCAGAGTGAAATAACAAAAAGTGCATATGAATACCAGAAGTCAGTGGAAAATAAAAAAATAAAGATTGTTGGAGTAAACAAACTGACTGATGAGAATGAAAATGAGACAAATCAAAATACACAACAGATAAATGAATCTTTAATTAAAAATCAAATTGATAGAGTTAAACATATAAAAGTTGAAAGAGATAATAGTTCTGTAAAATCAAAATTAGATAGACTTTTAAAAGTTGCAAAGTCAGATGACAACGTTATGCCCGCAATTGTGGAGGCTGTAAGAGCTGAATGCACTTTAGGTGAAATTGCAGATGTTTTTAGAACCTGTTTTGGTGAGTTTAAATAATTATTAAACTTTTTTAACTTATTTATTTTTTAATTTAACTAAAATTATTTTGTTTTATTAATAAGTCGTATTTATACTTTGGTGTATTTCTTTTAAAGATTTTTTGAGGATGGTTTTATGAAAAAATTATATTTATTACTTTTCAGTGTATTTTTTGCTTCATGTGGTAAACAAACAGCTCCACCTATGGATATCCAGAATGCAGAAAAAACAACTATGGAAAATCAAGTTGAACGTGTTGATATGCCAGAAGCTACTTTTGCAGCAACACCTATAGAAAATGATGAGATCAAAAGTGGACCATCTCCAACTCCCGAACCAGAAACCAATGCTGATGTTAAAGATGAGTTAAAGATTGAACCAATTCTCTACGAAGACTTTGCATGGGAAAAGAATCTGGTTGAGCCAGGAGATTATTTAATAAAAATTGCAAAAAGAGAATATGGTGATTTTAGATTATGGCGTCATATTTATGCATGGAACAAAGATGAGATTGGTGAAAATCCAAATATGATTTATCCCTACAATTTTTTGAATCTTCAACGAGAACGCTTAAAAGCAAAAACTGCAGAACCTACATACACTAATTACACTGTTCAGAATGGTGATAATCTATGGAATATTGCTGGAAGTCAATATGGCGATGCTAAATCTTGGATTATTCTTTTAAGAGACAATGAAGAATCAATAAAAGCAAATGCAGGAATTTTAAATCCTGGAATGAACCTAAAATTAAGGACTAAATTAGATCCTAACGCCTAAACCTTAGTGCTTTTTACCAACCTGGTTCAAGCGAATCTAAAGACCAGGATTTTAGGTAAACACATTGAATACTATACCCGATTAGAATCAACAAATTCTGAAGCTTGGGAACTTATAAATAATGGCTGTGAAAATGGCACTGTAATCGTTACCGATAATCAATATTCGGGAAAAGGCAGAGGCAATAGAAATTGGTATGCCACCCCTAATAAAAGTCTATCTTTTTCAATTGTATTATCCCCTAATATAAATTCAAAATTTTCAAACTGGATTCCATTAATTAGTTGCATAGCTATACAAAAAGCAATTGCTGCTTTTTCAACAACAGTTGAATTCAAATATCCAAATGACATAATGGTTGGTAAAAAAAAACTAGGCGGAATCCTTTGTGAATCCAAAGTATCTGAAAAAAAAATTAATCAAGCTGTAATAGGCATTGGAATCAATCTAAACGAAGAGATTGAAGACTTTGATATAGCAATTAAAAATACAGCTACATCATTACATATTAATTCAAAAAGACTCTATCAAAAAGAAAGAGTTTTAGCAGAAATATTGAATCAACTTGAAATTATAATAGATCAATTCCCAAGTAATATTGATTTAATTAAATCAAATTGGGAAGATTCATGTAATCATATGAATCAAAAAATTACTTTTCATTATAACAATAAAGTTATTAAAGGAATTTTTAAATCATTAAGTAATTCAGGGAATGCTATTTTAGAAATAAAGGGAGAAGAAAAAGAGTATTTTACTGGTGAAATTATTTAATTCTACTTTTCACAACTAATAAAATTAATCGTTATCTTCGCATTTACTATCTTTATGATGTTCGAATTCTAAAGTTGAATGAACTATATTGAAGTTATTCTTAAGTAATAATTTTATTTTATCTTTAATATCTTCAACCTCACTTAATTTATTTGCAGTTACAACAACATGAGCTTCCATAGCTATTCTATTTTCATCTAGATGCCAAACATGAATATGATGAGTATCTTGTATCCCACTAATTTTTTTTATTGAATTTTTGATATCATCTGAAACAATATAATCTGGTGAACCTTCCATTAAGAGATGAATAGTGCTAGGTAATAATTTTATAGCCTGAAATAATATTAATCCAGCAACCAAAAATGTCAGAACTGTGTCAACCCAATAAATTTTGTAAAGAAAAATTAAAATTCCTGCAATGATCACAGCTATAGAAGAAAGTGCATCTGACAAATTGTGTAAAAAAGCTGCTTTCATATTCAAATTATTTTTCGACTTATTAAAAGTAATAAGTGCTGTAATAATATCTATGATAAGAGCTACTGTTGCTACTAAAACAATTATAGACCCTGTAATAACTTGAGGTTCTATAAGCCTCCAAAAAGCTTCATATATTAGAAATAAACTAATTGTTATTAATAACGTAGTATTAATTAGGGCCGCAATAATTTCGGCTCTTTGATAACCAAAAGTTTTAGAATCATCCGCTGGTTTATGACCTATTTTTCTGGCAAATACAGCGATACTAAGAGATGCTGCATCACTCAAGTTATGAATAGCATCAGAAAGAAGAGAAAGACTACCAGATAAGAGTCCACCAATAAATTGAAATAAGGTTAACGAGACATTAATAAAAATCGCAAAAATTAAATCTCTATCATTTGTAGTTTTATGATGGTGATGTTTTTCACTCATAATATTTAGTATTAAGAATCGTAAGCAGAAATTCCAGTAATACTTTCACCTATAATTAAACTATGCATCTCATGAGTACCTTCATAAGTATAAACTGATTCTATATTTGCCATATGCCTGATAGGTGAATAATCACCTACTATACCATTACCACCTAAAATTTCTCTTGAGAGTCTTGCAATATTTCTAGCCATTGTACAATTATTTCTTTTAGCCATCGAAACTTGTTGAAATGTCATCTTACCTTCATCTTTGAGTCTTCCTAGACGATATACTAATAATTGACTTTCCGTAATTAATGTTACCATATCTGCAAGTTTAGCTTGTGTTAGTTGATATCCCGCAATTGGTTTAGAAAATTGTTTTCTTTCTTTTGAGTAATCAAGAGCTGTATTGTAACAATCGACAGCAGCGCCAACCATACCCCACGCAATTCCATAACGCGCTTGAGTTAAGCAACTCAAAGGTCCTTTTAAACCTTCAATATTAGGAAGCCTTGAAGTATCATTAACTCTCACATTTTCCATTGATAATTCAGATGTAACTGAAGATCTTAAACTTAATTTTCCATGAATATCACTTGAGGTGAATCCATCCATCCCTTTTTCGAGTAAAAATCCCCTTACAATGCCTTCTTCATCTCTTGCCCAAACTAATGCAACATCAGCTAAAGAACCATTAGTAATCCACATTTTATTTCCATTAATAATCCAATCATCTCCATCGCGCTTACAACGTGTAATCATTCCACCTGGATTTGATCCAAAGTTTGGCTCCGTTAAACCAAAACAGCCAATTAAATTACCTGCGCCTAATCCGGGTAACCATTTCGCTTTCTGTTGATCAGAACCATATGCATGTATTGGATACATTACTAGAGATCCTTGAACACTTGCAAAAGATCTTAATCCGGAGTCTCCTCTTTCAAGCTCATGTAATATAAGTCCATATGCAACATTACTTACACCTGCACCACCTGACTCTTCAGGAAGTGAGGAGCCCATAAAACCTAACTCACCAAGCTTAGGAATCAATTCCATTGGAAAGGTTCCATTCTCATAATTTTCGCTAATTACAGGCATAAATTCTGCTTTTACAAAATCAAATGCAGTTTGTTGGATTAATAACTCTTCATCTGTAAGTAAATCTGTTAAATCATAGAAGTCGGGACCAAATTTTTTCATAATATTCCTTTAAGGTATAGAAAATTACACTATTTGTTATTTATTAAGAAACTATCTTCCTTTGTTCATTAATACTCATAGATATAAGATAAGGATCATTCTTTTGTTTTTTTGTAAAAGTTTTTTTTGAATCAATATTTAACCAAGAATTTTGAATTAAAATTTGTGCAATGGGACCACCTAATGTATTTCCAGGACCAAGCAAAACAAGTTTGTCTGGGGAGAATTCTTTAATTGCAACATTAATTGTCGAATTAAAGTCATAAGTTTGGGTCACTTGATTATTTAGTGTATACGAATATAGTTCTGAAATTTTGGTTGAGTAAGGAGACCAAATATGCCCTCTACCATCAATGATATGAATATTTGGTTTAATAAATAAAGATTCGGGTAATAAATTAAATGCCATTTCAGGAACAGATGACATAATTGAAGAATGATAAGCAGAATGGTAAGGTAACTGAAATGGGTATTTATCATTAATAGGAAGTTTTTTAAGCAATTTTTTTAATGCATCTTGTTTTCCTGCAATTACTATATAACCACCAAGTTTAATAGATACATGTGCGCCTACTTTTTCAATTTCTTTAAGTATCATTTCATTTATTGATTCATCAATCTGCCAATTTTGATTTACTATTGGATAGATTATTTGTCCTCCATTGTTATCTTTGGTCAATGAACTCATTGTATTAATTATTTTGAATGCATTTTCAAAAGCTAATACACCACTCAAAGCTAGGGTTGTATACCAGCCCATAGAATTACCAGTAATTGCAACTATTTCATATTTACTTTTATTTATTGAAAGAAAATCAACATAACTACAAGCATAAATTAATGGCGATGCATTTATTCCAATCATATGAGTCTTAGATTTAAAAGTATTTGAATCCAGATCGTTAAGTGTGGGAAGATTTAACGCTTTTCTTTGATTATTCATCCAGGAAATTTCTTGAACAGCAATATTTTTATTCAAATTTAGGTACCCTGATGATTCTCTTGTGTAAGAGCCTCTACCCGGACAAATAATAACTAAACGTTCTTTAGGCATTGACCAAATTCAATGCGTTCTGCACTATTGAATCCTTGCTTGGAAGAGTTGCAGTCGCAGCATTCCCAATTGAAATAAAACTATCTTCAGCTGCGTGCAAAGCAATATTTAAAGGCTTTTTTGATTTAAGAATTAAATTCGCAAGGATTCCTTCACCATGGCATCCACTTCTTCGACATTCATCTACAATAAGAATTGTTTTGCATGGACTTATTTCTTTAAGTAGCGTTTCATAATTAACATCTGAAATCCACATTAAATCTATAATCTTAATTTTTTTTCCAAGTTTTTTTTCAATATCTTTTTGAGCTTGAAGAGAAAGATACAATCCGTTGCCATAGGTAAGAATGGTTAATAATCTTCCGTTCCCATAAGATTTGAATTCTCCAATTAGAGATTCATCATTTAAATCAGGATATATAAATTCCCATTTACCATCTTTTGCTTTATGAAGGTCTTTTGTCATGTATAACGCTATTGGTTCAATAAATACAATTATTCGACCATTTTTATATGCTTCTTTTACTGCAGTTCTTAACATTCGAACTGCATCAGCACCATTAGATGGAATGGCTAAAACTAAGCCTGGAATATCTCTAAATATGGTTAAAGAATTATCATTGTGAAAGTGACCACCAAACCCTTTTTGATATCCTAAACCTGGGACACGTAATACCATTGGGTTTACAAATTGACCATTTGAAAAGAAAGGAAGTGTAGAAGCCTCTCCTCTAATTTGATCTTCAGCATTATGGAAGTAAGCTAAAAATTGAATTTCAGGAATCGGTATAAATCCATTATGAGCAGTTCCAATTCCAAAGCCTAAAATAGATGTTTCATCTAATGGGCTATCAAAAATTCTGCGAGGACCAAAACCTTTTAATAAATCAGCAGTTACATGATAAACACCACCTTTTTTTGCAACATCTTGTCCAAAAACTATAGTATTTGAGTAACGCATTAATATATCAAATAATCCATAATTAATAAGTTTTGCCATGTGTTGTGGAATATCTAAGCGGTTAAATTCCTTACCTAATTTATTTTTTCGAGTATTCTTATCTGGTTTTTTTGGTAGTTCTTTTTGATCCATATTTAATGAAATCGATGACATTACCTCATCTGAACTCATAAGTGTTGGACGAAATGTTGCAGTATTAAAAATATGATTTACTCGGTTTCGAGATAATTCATAAAGAGCTAAAATTTCTTCAGTTGTCAAACAATTATTTTCAATTAGAATTCTTGATGCGTGAAGCAATGGATCATTATTCTCTGAATCTTCTAAATCTTTTATTGATTGATATCCTAATTCAACATCTGAACCAGCATGACCCATTAAACGAACAGTTTTCATATGTAGAAAAACTGGTTTACGTTTAAATCTACAAGCTTGTTCTGCAATGAGAGTTTTATTAAAAAGATCAATAACATTAAGTCCATCTGTCTTAATGTATTCCATGCAATTTCGATTTTTAAAATTTTCTTCTATCCAGTTTGCTTGAGTCGGTACTGAAATACCTAAACCATTATCTTCACATATAAATACAATTGGAACATGACCTCCTTGATTTGAAATCAAACTAGCTGTATTAAAAGCACTTAAAGCTGTTGCGTGATTAGCACTAGCATCTCCAAAACTGCAAATTACAATACTTTCATCTGTTAGAAATTTTTCTGAAATATCTAAACCTTTTGCATGATCAATGGAAAATGCTGTCCCAACAGCTTTTGGCAGATGACTGGCAATTGTACTTGTTTGAGGTGGAATATTAAGTTCTTTACTTCCAATTACTTTATGTCTACCACCACTAATTGGATCATCTGAAGAAGCCATAAAAGATAATGCGAGGTCATAAATAGGTGAAGTTCCATTTAGTTTTTTTGAACGCTCAATAAATAAAGGTGCACTTCTATAGTGAAGAAAAGCCATATCTTTTATTTGAAAAACTTTTCCAAATACTGCATTACCTTCATGCCCAGAGCATCCAATAGTATAAAAGCACTTTCCTTCATTCTTTAAATTTCTAGCTTTTAAATCCATATGACGACTAATTACTTGAGATTCAAAAACAGATATAAGATCTTCAGAAGAAAAGTTTGTATCCGATAAATTTAATTCAGATTTTGAAGATGGTAAGTTTCCATTTTTAATTAATAAAAGAAAGTTTTCATCTACTATTTTAGCTCTATCAAACATATTCTAGGGCATGATCTTTTAAAAAATTTGTGCGCAAATAAAAATTTATTTATTAAACATTTTAGGATTATATACTTAAACTAATTTTTCAAGCTCTCTAATTTTAATTTGAATTCTCTGAGCTCTCTCACATTACCAATTTCAATTTCACCAGAGTCCCATTTTAATTTGAAATCCTCTTCAGAGTCTACTCCACCCTCTTTAATGTAAAGAGGGTATAAATCTGTTTCTTCGCGAGGTTTATTTGAATGAAGGGTTGCCGTGAGTTGATAAGCAATATCTTCATTAATATCATCAATAACACGATCTGGAAGCGTACGCTCTAATAAGCTTTGCTCAATTCTTGAGAATCGCATTCCTTTAATAATATAATCTTGATATGCTTCCCAAGCAAAAGGTGCTACAGATTTAACAGATTCTGCCATGGCATCAGAAAATACTCTAATTTCATATTGAGCATGGCTATCAGATCGAAGCCCTATAAAGTGTAAAAGATTATGAAGATCATTTTTCCAATACCATTCAGTATATAGATTAACAGGAAGAATTGAACGTGCTAATTCACGTGCAATACCAGCCTGGTTTAATTCAGAATAAATTTCGAAACTTCGTTCAGATATTTCTTTAAAATAATCCTGAACTTTTTGTTTTAGTTCTGGTGTAACCTCTCCCATCCTACCTTGCTTATTCAAAGCAGATTGAAATTGAATATGTTTAGGATCTGGATAATAAAACTCGTCTCTAGCTTCTGAGTAACGGAGTGAATATTCATTAATGTTTGCAGTACGGTGACGAACCCATTGTCGCGCAACAAAAATTGGCATTTTGCAGTGAAATTTAAATTCCACCATTTCAAATGGTGTTGAGTGTCGGTGTCGCATAAGGTAGCGAATAAGACCTCTATCCTGCGAGACCTTGCTTGTTCCTTTACCATAACTTACACGCGCAGCTTGAACAATAGCATCATCTCCGCCCATTGAATCAACAAGCCTTACGAAGCCTTTATCTAAACATTTGATTACATTATCTGAATTATCTGACATTTTATTCTTTTATTTTAAAATTGTTAAAGTTTTATCTACAGCACTTTTTTCACCAGCTATTAAGCCTGGTTGAATTAGTGTTGTTTCCCTATTGAAAATAACACGTTTACCATTTAGGTCAATGAGCTTTCCGCCAGCTTCATTAATAATGCAATTACCTGCACAAATATCCCATTCATTTTTTGGGCGTAATGACGCAAATATATCTGCTTTAGTTGCTGCAGTTAATCCTAACTTATATGCTACAGATCCTACAGGTTTTAATTCATGAAAATTTTTTAAATATGGAGACCACAAACCTCTTCGTAATTCAGATCGACTAATCAATAGAGACATATCACTTAAATTTTCTTTAGAGGAACATTTAATAGAAAGCCCATTTAAGTAAGCTCCTTCATTGTTTGCAGCTGAAAACAGTTCTTTTGAAACAGGATTATATAAAACTCCAACAATTGGATAACCGTCTTGAACTAATCCAATACTTACTACAAAGTTTGCGACTCCCTCTATAAATTCTTTGGTACCATCAAGAGGATCAACAATCCAAACTTTACTTTTATTTAGCCGTTCAAAAGAATCAACTGTTTCTTCAGATAGCCATCCATATTCTGGCCTATCTTCCATAAGTGTGCGTTTAAGAAAATTATCTGCAGCCTTATCTGCAGTTGTGACTGGATTATGATAACCTTTTTCTTTGATTTCATAATCAGATTTAAAATAATTTAATATTATATCACCAGCTTTAATCGCTGCATTAGTTGCTAGCTCAAGGTCAGAAAACATTCTATTCTAATTAAATAATTTATTTTAATCTTTTAAACCACCAGCTTGACTAACTAGGATTAGCAAAGCATTTTTTATAGCAAGGTTACCATTTTCATTGAGCCACCATTCATTGAGCGAATGACCATGTTTACCACTTCCTCCACGGCCAATAGTTACAGCTGGAATATTTCTAGAGAATGGAATATTTGAATTAGTTGAACCACTACCTAATTTTGGCATTCCTCCTAAATAACTAATACTAGCCATTGTTCTTTGAACAAGCGGATCGTTTTGATCCACTTTTCCTGCTGGCCTATTTCCAACCATTTTAATATCCACTATCATCTTATCACTTGTACGACCTAAATCATTTTGATCACTTAAGGCTCTTTGCATTGCATCTTGAAATAGATTATCCATCTTTTGTAATCTTTTTGGATTAGATGATCTCATATCTACTTCCATCCACGATTCAAAAGGAATTGAGTTAACTGAAGTACCACCACCAATCCTACCAACATTATAACTAACTTTTGGACCTTTAGTCCTGCTATATTGGTCTGCAATATTAGTAAAATATTCTATGGCACGTCCCAAAGCATGATGTGGGTTAACTAATCCAAAGGCTCCCCAAGAATGACCACCAGGTCCTTTAAAGGTCACACGATAACGATGTGAACCTACAGCAGATGTTACGACTCTATTTAATCCTCCTCCATCAACTGCGATATAACTATCAATATTAATATCTTCTGAATTAAATAAATATTTAACTCCACGAAGATCACCCAATCCTTCTTCACCTACTGTACCAGCAAAATATATGGTAGCATTCGTACGAATTTTAGCATCACTTATAGCTTGAAGAAGAGTAATAATTAGAGCTAATCCGCGAGTATCATCACCAACGCCAGGAGCAAAAAGGGTATCACCTCGCATTTTAACCCTTACATCTGTACCAATTGGAAATACAGTATCTAAATGACCTTCAATTAAAACAGTTTTTTCATCAGAGCCTTTTAACTCAGCAATCACATTCCCAACCTTATCAATAAATACTCGATCAGCACCAGCATTTTTTAAAAGTTTAGCAAAAGCTTCGGCACGTTTATCTTCATTAAAAGGTGGTGCAGGTATTTCCGTTAAGAAAATTAAATTTTCTTGAGTATTTTTTTCAAGTTTATCAATTTTTTTAAATGCAGCTTTTATTTTAGGCTCTTCAGCTAGCTTTTTTATTTCTATAATATATTTAGATTTTATTGACGGAATTATTTCTTGAGAAAAGATTAAAGAACCTGAAAAGAAGATTGAAATTATTATTAACTGAAAATTTCTCATAAAAATATTCTCTTAAATTTTATTTAATGCTCAAAATTATATATTGTTTATAAACAAAACTAATTTTTATATATCTTTATTGAGCACACTAAAATAACGTGATTTAGGATGTGAAAAATACCAACCACTAACTGAAGCAGCTGGATACATTGCCCTATTTTCCGTAAGTGATATCTTAGTATTCTTCTCAACATCAAGTAATTTCCAAATTGTATCTTTCTCTTTGTGATCGGGACATGCGGGATATCCTGGCGCAGGTCGAATACCATTATATTTTTCATTAATTAGGTCTGTATCATTTAACTTTTCATTTTTAGCATATCCCCAAAATTCTTTTCGTATCCTTTCATGAAGATGTTCTGCAAAAGCTTCGGCTAAACGATCTGCAAGAACTTTTGCCATAATAGAATTATAATCATCGTTTGAATCTTCAAATTCTTTAACAATTTTTTCTAATCCATGACCTGTTGTCACTGCAAATGAACCAATATAATCCTTATTTGGACTGATAAAGTCAGCAAGGCTATAATTATAATTACTTTCACCTTTATCGACTATTTGACGAGGAAAGTTAAACTCATAGTCTTCAGTAAATACTTTTTCATCTTTTGCATAAGCCTTGTGAATACCAAATACTCCATTAGCTATAAGTAATTTTTCTTTTATTATGCGGTTTAATAAAAATTTACCATCATGAAAAAGTTTTTGAGCTTCAACTCCATATTTTTCATCTGTAAGTATTGATGGATAAACCCCTTTAAATTCCCATGCATGAAAAAACGGCGACCAATCAATATATTTAACAAGTTTATCTAGTGAATAATCTTTTAAAACTTTTACTCCTTCAAAATTGGGAACAGGCCTTTTAAACTTATCCCATTCAATAGCATATTTTCTTTGACGTGCTAATTGAATGCTAAGATTAGGTTTTACTATTTTTTGAGCACGAACTCTTCTAATCTCTTTGAAATCAGCACGAATTTCTTCAACATATTTTTCTTTTTCATCTGTATTCATAAGTTTGCTCACAACACCTACTGCTCGTGAAGCATCAATAACATGTATGGTTGGACCAGAATAATTCTCTTCTATTTTAACAGCAGTATGCTTTCTACTTGTTGTAGCTCCACCAATTAATAAAGGAATTTTAAACTTAGTTCGTTCCATTTCTTTAGCAATAGTAACCATTTCATCTAAGCTCGGAGTAATTAAACCAGAAAGGCCAATAACATCAGCATCACAATCTTTTGCTGTAGATAGTATTTTATCAACAGGGACCATAACCCCTAAATCAATGATCTCATATCCATTGCAGCCTAAGACAACTCCAACTATATTTTTCCCAATATCATGAACATCTCCTTTAACAGTAGCCATGATAATTTTGCCATTTGATTTTCCAGTTAAGCCCATTGCATCTTTTTCCTCTTCTATAAAAGGAATCAAATGTGCTACAGCTTTTTTCATAACTCGTGCTGATTTAACAACTTGAGGTAAAAACATTTTTCCAGAGCCAAATAGGTCACCTACTACATTCATACCATTCATGAGAGGACCTTCAATCACATGAATTGGTCTTTCATAATTTTGTCGAGCTTCTTCAGTATCTTCATCTATAAAATCTGTGATTCCTTCAACAAGTGCATGCTTTAAGCGTTCGTCAACTAGCTCTTCTCTCCATGATAAGTCTTTAATAACGGAACGTTTCACACCACGATACTCTTCAGCTATTTCAACTAATCGTTCAGTGGCATCGCTTCTTCGATTAAAAAGCACATCTTCCACGCGTTCTTTTAAATTAAGTGAAATATCATCATAAAGAGTTAATTGACCAGCATTAACGATACCCATATCCATTCCTGCCTGTATTGCATGATAAAGAAAGGCTGAATGCATTGCTTCTCTAATACCATTATTACCTCTAAATGAGAAAGAAAGATTTGAGATACCTCCACTAATATGAACATGAGGAAGATTCTCTTTTATTGTTTTTGTTGCATCAATATATGCTTTAATGTATTCATTATGTTCTTCAATGCCAGTAGCAACAGCAAAAATATTTGGATCAAAAATAATATCTTCTGGAGGAAATTGTACTTCATCAACTAGAATCTTATAAGCTTCTGTACAAATTTCTACTTTTCTTTCATAAGAATCAGCCTGACCTTTTTCATCAAAAGCCATTACAATTACTGCAGCTCCATATTTACGAATTTCTTTCGCCTGTCTAATAAATTCTTCTTTGCCTTCTTTCATTGATATTGAATTGACTATACCTTTACCCTGAAGATTCTTTAGTCCTATTTCTAAAACAGTCCATTTTGAGGAATCTATCATAATTGGAACTTTTGAGATATCAGGTTCAGAGGCAATTAATCTTAGAAAATTTTCCATTGCTTCTTCAGAATCAAGAAGACCTTCATCCATATTTACATCAATGATTTGTGCACCATTCTCAATTTGGTCTTTTGCAACTGAAAGCGCTTCTTCAAAATTGTTTTCTTTAATTAATCGACGAAATTTTGCAGATCCAGTAACATTCGTACGCTCTCCAATATTTATAAAATTACTTTCAGGTCTAATGGTAACTGGCTCTAATCCACTTAATCTTGTTAAGGGCTTTATCTTAGGTATTGAACGTGGTTTTAGTCCCTCAACAGATTCAACTATTGCTCGAATATGATTAGGTGTTGTACCACAGCAGCCACCAACTAAGTTTACTAATCCACTATTAGCAAATTCTTTAACAATATTAGCCATTTCAACTGGAGATTGATCATATTCTCCAAATTCGTTAGGTAATCCAGCATTTGGATAAACAAAAACATTTATATCTGATGCATTTGACAGTTCGTTTAACCAAGGTCTTATTTGTTCAGCACCTAGAGCACAGTTAAGTCCAACTCCTAATAAATCTGCATGTCTAATAGAATGCCAAAAGGCTTCAACCGTTTGTCCAGACAATGTTCTTCCACTGGCATCCGTAATAGTTCCAGAAACTAAAATTGGTAATTTTGAATCTTTTTCTTCAAGTAGAGTTTTAACAGCATATAATGCAGCTTTACAATTGAGCGTATCAAAAACTGTTTCTATTAAAAATAAATCTACACCACCATCAAATAACCCTTTAGCTTGTTCGTAATAAGCTTCTTTTAATTCATCAAAAGAAATATTTCTAAAACCCGGGTTGTTTACATCTGGACTTAGAGAGCCAGTTCTATTTGTTGGGCCGATAGCACCAGCTACAAAGCGTGGTTTATCTGAATAATATTTTGCAACATTACTAGCAATTTGCGCAGCTTCAAAATTTAGTTCATAAGATTGAGCTTCCATTCCATAATCAAGTTGAGATATTTTATTAGCATTAAATGTATTGGTTTCAACAATATCACAACCAACATCAAAATAAGCCTTATGAATATCAGCTACAATATCAGGTTTTGTTAGACATAAAATATCATTATTGCCTTTCAAATCTTTGGCGTGATCTTTAAATCTTTCTCCTCGAAAATCATTTTCTTCAAGATTATACGATTGAACCATAGTTCCCATGGCTCCATCCAAAACTAATATTCTATCTTTAAATATATTTATTATTTTATTTTTCATCTTTGACCCAAAAAACAAAAAACCCCAGTACTTTACTTGGGGTTTTAATCCTTTTTAGCACTTTTATTTTGTGTCGCAGCAATACGGAGTAAATCACGACCTTTAAAAGTAAGAATAAAATCTATTTTAGTTCAAGAAATTTGAAATATTGATACTTCTTGGTAGACGAAGTGACTTTGTGTAGATTTGGTATCGGATAAAGATGAATTGAAGGTGCAAATCCAAAAAGTTTTTCTGGTCTGATTTAGACCTTTGCACATTTATTAAAAAATTTTTCAACCTTCAGAAAATAACTAATGTTTTTTGTAGCGTTTTACCTCGGCTGAAGGGCCGAATGCCTCCTTCCCTTTATCTTTAATTCGATTAAATAATAACCCATAATTGGTAAATCTTGGGAGTGACTAATATGAATAAAGAGATTTATATCAGTGAAAGTATGGGAGAGTCTCGAATTGCTATTACTGAAGATAGCTCGCTTGTAGAAGTGTATATCGAGAAGCAAGATAAAGCCCGCATGGTTGGGAACATTTACAAAGGACAAGTCGAAAATGTTCTCCCTGGAATGCAAGCAGCCTTTGTAGATATTGGCTATGATATCAATGCGTTTCTCCCTTTTTCTGAAATAGAGAACCCTGCTTACCTTGCAGATGTGGATGATAGCGACCAAAATTCATCAAAAGGTAAAAATGGTCAATATCGTAATCGTAAAAAATATCAAGATAACATAAATGTTGACTTAAAATCTGGACAAGATATTTATGTTCAGGTAATTAAAGAAGCTTTCGCAGGTAAAGGTCCTCGCGTTACAACTGAAATTGCATTGCCTGGCAGACTTCTTGTTTTAGTCCCAAATGCTAAATATATCGGAATATCAAAAAAGATATGGGATAAATACGAGCGAAGACGTTTAAAGAAAATTGTTTCTTCTCTTAAAGAGAAAGAGATGGGTGTTATAGTCCGGACTGTTGCTGAAGGTAAAAGCGAAGAGTCATTAAAAAATGACTTTTCAATGTTATTAGATAATTGGAAAAAGCTTGAGACTAAAAGTAAACGAGCAAAAGGTACATCTTTAATTTATGAAGATCTTGAAACGGCATCCAGTGTCATTAGAGATTTATTTACACCAGATATCAGTAAAATTGTTATTGATTCCAAAAAAATGTACAGAAAACTTCAAAGCTATATGGAAGAAGTATCTCCAAATATGGCAAACAGACTTGAACATTATAAATTAAAACAACCTTTATTTGAAAGTATGGGTGTTGAGAATGAACTAGATAAACTCTTAAGACCTAAAGTATGGATGAAAAGTGGTGCATATTTAATTATTGAAAAAACTGAAGCAATGGTTGTAGTTGATGTAAATAGTGGCCGTTTTGTAGGTAAAAGGAATCATGAAGAAAATTCGCTAAAAATTAATTTAGAGACATGTAGAGAAGTTGCTAGGCAGCTAAGATTGAGAGATCTTTCTGGGTTAGTTGTTATTGATTTCATTGATATGAAAGAAGAATCAAACCGTCGGAAAGTATACTATGAGCTTCGAAAAGAATTAAAAAAAGATCGTGCTAAAGTAGCTGTTTCTCCAATATCAGAATTTGGACTACTTGAAATGACACGTCAAAGAATTAGACTTAGTCTCTTAGATTCAATGAGTGAAGAATGCCCAACCTGTCACGGTGCAGGACGAATAATGTCAAAAGAGACTTTAATTACAAGAATTGATCATTGGCTAAGAAGATACAAAACTAAACATCGAAGTTTAAAACTTAAATTAGAGCTTCATCCTGAAATTGCCAATTTTATGAAAGATAATAAAAAAGCCTTACGTGGATTAATGTGGCAAAACTTTACTTATATTTCAATAGATGGTAATTCAGATATAGCACGAGATGAATTTAGATTTTTAAATACAAAAAATGGTCAAGAAGAAATAGAGCATGTAGGTGTTGAACACTAACATGAAAATAGTTAGATTCCTCGGCTTTTTTGGAGAAATAAAATGTTTGCAATAGTTAATATATCAGGAAAACAATTTCGAGTCACTAAGGGTGATCAAGTGAAGGTTCCTAGTTTAAATACTGAGGCTGGTAAAAAAGTAAATTTTGACCAGGTTCTTCTAACTGATGATGGTAAAAAAGTGAAAGTTGGTAATCCATTAATAAAAGGGATTTCAGTTTCAGGGACAGTAATAAACCATGGTCGTGATCGTAAAGTTGTTATTTTCAAGAAAAAACGCCGTAAAGGCTACCGTAGAAAAAATGGTCATAGGCAAAGTTATTCTTTAGTTCAAATTGATGCTATTTCTGCATCTACAACTAAGAAAAAAGCTGAGCCTAAGAAAAAAGTAGAATCAGCTAAAAAGAAGGAAAAATCATAATGGCACATAAGAAAGGTGTAGGAAGCTCAAAAAATGGTCGAGATTCGAATGCTCAACGACTTGGAGTAAAAGTTTCTGATGGCCAATCAATACTTTCCGGTGGAATTATCTTAAAACAACGCGGAACAAAGATTCATCCAGGTGTAAATGTTAAAAGAGGAAATGACGACACTCTATTTGCTACCTCAGATGGTATTGTTAAGTTTGCTCGAAAAGGAAGAACTCGTAAAATTGTTAGCGTAGTAAATAGCTAATAAAGATTTTTCTTATGAAAATTAAACCCTGATCTAATTTATTAGATTGGGGTTTTTTATTTATATGATAACACAAAAGAATACTTAATTTCATATTAAGCATTAATAAAGAAAAGGATTCATGATGCCTCGATCAAAAATATCATTAATTGGCGGTGGTCAAATAGGTGGAAATCTGGCCTTATTAGCAACACAAAAAGAACTTGGTGATGTTGTAATATTTGACATTCCTCAATCAGAAGGAATGGTTAAAGGAAAAGCTTTAGATATCATGCAGTTACGACCTCATGATGGATATGATTCAACTATTACAGGTACTTCTAATTGGGATGATGTAAAAGATTCAGATGTATTTATTATAACAGCAGGAATCCCTCGAAAACCTGGAATGAATCGAGAAGACCTTCTTGAAATTAATTTAGGTATTATGAAAGATGTTGCAAAGAATATCAAACAACAGGCACCTAATGCTTTTGTTATTGTTATATCAAACCCATTAGATGCCATGGTGAATGCATTCTATAAAATTTCAGGATTTAGTAAAAATAAAGTTGTTGGTATGGCCGGCGCATTGGATAGTGCCCGCTTCCGCACCTTTATCGCCATGGAAACCGGCTGTTCCGTACAGGATGTGACCTGTATGGTGCTTGGTGGTCATGGTGACACAATGGTGCCTGTTACACGCTACGCCACCGTTGGCGGTGTTCCTGTTGAAGAATTGATTCCCGCTGATCGTTTAGAAGAAATTTTGGAGCGCACCCGCTTTGCCGGTGGTGAGATTGTGAAATTATTCGGCAATGGTTCTGCCTTTTATGCACCGGCCCAGTCGGCGATTGAAATGGCAGAATCCTACCTTCGGGATAAAAAACGCGTTATTCCATGTGCTTCACTTTGTGAGGGTGAGTTCGGTATTGATGGTTACTTTATAGGTGTCCCTTCTGTTATTGGCGCCGGTGGTGTAGAACGCATTCTCGAGTTTAAACTCAAAGATGATGAAAAAGCTGCATTGAATAATACGCTGGAAGCGGTGAAAAAGACTGTGAAAGAAACAGGCTTATAGTTCAATTATTTAGATATCAGTGTTGGTTGTAGGATAAATCTACGTCAAACGTCAATAAAAACTGACCCATCTTTTATTTCTACTGTAAAAGTCTCCACTTTTAAATTGTAATTGGCCACAGCGCAGGCTTTCTTAACATCAAATTCCCATAGATGCAATTTGCATTGAATTATATTTTCTGAAATAATACCATCTGCCAGAGAGGCCCCTCGATGGGGACACCGATTATCCCATGCATGGATCTTCCCGTTAAAATTGAATAACGCAATAGGGGTGTCATCCACCATGACGAGTTTACTTCCGTTTTTGGGAATATCATTTATTTCTGCAATTTTTTTCATTCTATCATTAATAAAACTTGTTTCACTAATTTCTCAATCCCTTCTGCTGCTTCTTTAATAGACTGTGCTTCCATATAGGCTGGCGTAGTAACCAATTTCTTATCCTCATCGATAATCATTTCAGAGACTAAACATTTGATATGCTTACTTCCCATAGTATTTATATCTTTGCTTGTTAACTCATCTGAACCAATGGTCATTTCAGCAGACTCATCTTGTTCTCCAAATATTTTTGCCATCATTACTGGAGCAATACAAATAGCTCCAATTGGTTTTTTCAGTAAATATATCTCTGAAACTAATCGATAAACATCAGGATTTACAGAGCAATCAGGCCCAGCCATTGCATAATCACTTAGATTTTTTGCAACGCCAAAACCTCCTGGGATAATTAAAGCATCAAGGTCATTTCCTGTCACTTCAGCCATATCTTTAATATTGCCACGTGCAATTCGAGATGATTCAACAAGAACATTCCTAAATTCATCCATTTCCTGTCCAGTATAATGATTTACTACATGCATTTGATCAATGTTTGGTGCCATTATTACTGTCTCAACTCCAGCTCGATCTAATGCAAGCATAGAAATAACTGACTCATGGATTTCAGAACCATCGTTAAAACCACAACCTGATAACAATAAACCTACTTTTTTCATTATTAAATCTCCTTTTCTAAATTTTCTTTAATATTTCTATTTAAACCAGAATATTTAGTTCTCTTAACTGCTGATTGTTTAAATAATTTTCTAAAACCTTCTTCATCTAGTGACGCCCAATCATCATCTTCCCACTCAATTATTTCTTTGCGCGGATAAAATGCTTTTTCAGAAGTATCTACGCTAAACTTTTGATTCCAAGGACATACTTCTTGACAAATATCGCAGCCGTAGATCCAATCTTGCAATTCGCTTTCATTTACTTTAAATGGTCCTCGGTGCTCAATTGATCTATAAGAAATACATTTATTTGAATCAATTTTATATTCATCTAAAGCATTAGTTGGGCATTCATCTATACAAGCGGTGCAAGAACCACAAAGATCTTCTATAAAAGGCGAATCATAATCTAAAGGGATATCAACTATTAACTCTCCCAAGAAAAGCCAACTACCATAATCTCGTGTAATTAAACTTGTATGTTTTCCTTGCCAACCTAAACCTGCTTTTTGGGCAAATACTTTTTCCATTACGGGAGAAGTGTCTACACATGCAATTCCTTTTATTTTAGGTTGATTCTTCTTAATCCAATCTAAAAATTGATATAATTTTGATTTGAGTACTGCATGATAGTCTTCGCCCCATGCATAATTACTAAATTTTAATTTTGAATTAAGATTAGATTGATTTAAACCAGTATAATAATTCATACCAACTGATATAACTGATTTAGCTTCGGGAAAATAATTATGAATATTTCCACGCTCTTCTTTTCGATTGACAATCCAGTCCATCGAAGCATGTCTACCCGAAGCAATCCATTTTTCCAAGTTTTCTTTATGATTAGAGAATGCTTCTGCTTTTGCAATTCCAACTTTTTGAAAACCTAATTCTAATGCTTTATTCTTTATCGCCTCTGAAAAATTCATAGGAATCTAATGATTAAACTTTAATTCCTTCATCCACATGATTCCAATTATAGTCTTAACATCCGTAATTTTTCCAGAAAATACCCACTCCAACGCTACGTTAAGTGGAGTTGGTAATAACTCTAAAAATTCATCATCATCTAATTTCTTTTCTGACAATTCTAATTCTTCTGCTAAATACATCCACATTTTTTCATTTGAAAAACCAATAGCAGGATGAATATTTGTCAAAAAAGTTAATTTATTTGATTTATAACCAGTCTCTTCTTCTAATTCGCGAAGACCACATTTTAATGGCTCTTCATTTTTATCAAGTTTTCCTGCAGGAATTTCAATAAACTCTTCTCTAGGGCCATATCTAAATTGACGAATTAAAAGAATATCTCCATTATTTAAAATTGGGACTAAGCAGACTGCTCCTGGATGATTTAACCATTCTCTTGTACTTTGTTTACCATTTGGCAATCTTACATTGTCTAAATAGAGATCAATTAATTTTCCAGAAAATATTTGAGTTGAGGAAATTTTATCTTCTTTTAAATCAGACATATATCACATTGAAAAGCACAATTAAAATGTTATATAAATAAATGTCTTTTTAGCAAACTAGATTTACTAAAAATATTCAATATAAGTGATTTTAAGTTCTCTGTTAAAATAATCAACCTTCTCATCATCAAAAAGAAGGTTATTAAAATCCATTTCAATATGTAATCGCTCAACAAAGGTCCAACGAATTGCAGCATTTAGATATCCACCTTTTGAAATTGACATCGTTTTAGCAGTCATATCATTTTCATTGAGAGCTGCATTATATTCTAATAATATTGAAAGTTCAGGATTGAACTCCATATCAAATCCAAAGAAATAGTTTATGTCTTTATCTCCATCATTAACTTCAGCAAAATTATAATTAGTTCCCATGTGTAAACCTAAATTACCTAATGGCGTAACCCAATTCTTACTTGCAGCTGCATAAATACCCATTGCTTTTACATCATAACGCATGAGAGTATCTGCTTCATTGAACTGCCCCTGACCTTGAGTATCTAACCCTAAAGATAATCCAGGCATTGATGTAGTTTCATCTATCAGTCTGTATTTCAAATTTGCTTCTGGGCGAGGATACCATTCTAAACTATCATCACCAATTAAATTTGCCGAACCAAAAGATAAGCCAAATTGAAATCGGTCTGTTATTCCTACGCTCAAAGAGGAAGTAAGTCCTCCATTTTTTTGAACACGCATTTGCATAGCATAACTTCCACGAACAAGGGTACCTGCAGAGGGGATTGACACTAAAGTTGTTGGAGGAGGATATGTTTGTGCTATTCCAAAAGTACTTAATATTGAAATAATAATTGAAAAGTTAATTAGCTTCATTAAAGTCTCTGGTATGTGGTTATGAGTAAAACAATTTACCTTATCTAATTAGCGATATGCAAGTTTAGGGGTAAATACGCTCACCATACTTTGATGTAATAGATTTTACTCTGAAAACTGGCATTGTAAGCGAATTAGTATCTCCAATAATTTTAAATATCACCTGATTGGAATTAATATTTATTAAATCAATCATTAGACTATCAGTATTAGTTAAAATCATTAGATCAAAATCAGTTTTTGGAATAAATACATCAAAAGGAATATCAATATCAAGAGAACTAATATCTTCTAGTATTATAGATATTTCATCCAATCGATTACCAAAACGAGGAGGAGGTGTTTTGTAAAGTGTACTTGCTGGAGGTTGAGTTAACGCAACGTGACTTATCTCTTGTCCATTTTCACCATACTCCCAAATCTCTTTTCTCCCAGTGAGCATATCAACATCATATAGAAAACGTCTAATTGTAATTTTAGATGGTAAAGTAATCCATGACTCGCCCTTCAAAAATCCTAAGTGATCATAAATAAATTTAATTTCACCATAATCAAGTCCTTGTACATTACTAAAAACTATTTTTTTAATTTGATTAGAAGAGTTTAGTATAAATTTTGACTCTTGCCCTTCAAAATAATATTTATTTTTATCCTTTATAACTTTTTGAAATTCTAAAGACCATGGTTCATCAACTCCATATTGAATTAGACTATCTGGCTTTAGTTCATGATCTAAAAAATAACGTCGAATTAATATTTTTTCATTTTCATATTCAAATATTTCTTTATTTACTAGATTACCTTCAGAATCAATAAATTCTCGAATAATCGGAACTTTATTATCATTGTAAAAAACTTGAATATATGGTTTATTAAACCTTGCTGTAGCCAATAAACGATTATCTGATAAATAATCATGGTTGTTTGCATAAAATCGGATAAAACTAATTTGTTGTCCATAACAAATACTTAATAGTATAAAAATAAAATACTTATACACTTTACATACCTTTGAAATCATTCATTTTTTTTAAGTACTTCATTGACCACTCAGAGAAAGTTTGTCCTTTAATATTATTTCGAATATCTTCCATAAGATTCATGTAATAAGATAAATTATGAATAGTTGCTAATCTTAATCCTAATACTTCTTTAATGTTAAAAAGATGCCGAAGGTAAGATTTAGAAAAATTTTCACAGGTATAACATTTACAATTTGGGTCTAATTGATCAAATGCTTCTTTATGAGCTTTGTTACCAATGTTCACAATCCCTTGACTAGTGAATAATTGCCCATTGCGAGCATTTCTTGTTGGTAAAACACAATCAAACATATCAATACCTAACTGTACTGATCTAACTATATCAGTTGGTCTACCAACGCCCATAAGGTATCTAGGTTGATCTTTGGGGAGTAAAGTATTCATCAAATCAATTGTTTCAAACATTGAAGTTTTTTCTTCACCAACGGCTAAACCTCCTATTGCAATCCCACATTGTGAAAAAGGCAATAATTCTTCAGTACTTTTTTCTCGTAATGAAGGAAAAGCTCCACCTTGAATAATAGGGAAAAGAGTCTGTTCCCAATCATAAAAAGGCCTATTTTGTTTTATAAAGTCACTACACTGCTTAATCCATTTTGTGGTTCGATCAACTGCAGATCTTACTACCTTCTCATCTGCTTGACCTGGAGGGCATTCATCAAATGCCATTATTATATCTGAACCTAAGTGTCTTTGAATATCCATTGAAATTTCAGGTGTAAAAAAATGTTTACTCCCATCTAAATGAGATTTGAATTCAACACCTTGATCTGAAATCTTATTTAATTTTGATAAAGAATAGACCTGAAAACCGCCACTATCAGTTAAAATTGATTTATTCCAGTTTATAAATGAATGAAGACTCCCTGCATTTTTAATTAATGTATGACCTGGCCTTATATATAAATGATATGTATTACCTAAAATTATATTTGCATTTAGCTTAGTGAGTACTTCTGGATCGATTGTTTTAACAGCACCCTGAGTACCAATTGGCATAAAAACAGGAGTGTGAATATTACTATGATTAGTTTTTAAAATCGCGCTTCGAGCTGCTGTGTGCTTATTATTATAAAGAATGTCAAACTGCATTAAAATAAATGGTGAAATACTTCACCAACATTAGTTACACCAGTTATATCTACACCTTTAATTCTATCCTTCATTCGTTTCAAATTGGCCGCAGGGGCAATCACTGATTTGAAACCTAAAGATTTTGCTTCATTAATCCGTTCTTTTAATCTACTAACTGAACGTACTTCACCTCCAAGCCCTACTTCACCAATAAGTACAACAGATTCTTTAATAAGTTTATCTCTACTACTTGATGCCACTGCGCTTATAACAGCTAAATCTGCAGCTGGATCATCAATTTTTAAACCCCCAACAAGATTAATAAAGACATCTTTCGTACCCATATGTGTCCCAATTCTTTTCTCTAGAACCGCTAATAACATGGCTAGTCTCTTAAAATCAAACCCATTCACATTTCTTTGTGGCGTTCCAAAATTTGCATTTGAGACCAAAGCTTGTACTTCAACTAAAATAGGGCGCGTTCCTTCTAAAGATGGAAAAATTGTGGATCCAGTTATATCATTTCGCCGCTCTGCTAAAAATAGCTCTGAAGGATTCTCAACTTCGACCAAACCTTTCTCATTCATATGAAAAATGCCAACCTCATTTGTAGCTCCAAATCGATTTTTGGCTGAACGCAAAATTCGATGATCATGACGATCATCACCCTCTAAGTACAGTACAGTATCAACCATATGTTCAAGCATTTTTGGACCTGCAATTACACCTTCTTTAGTCACGTGACCAATAATTATTACGGCAATTCCTTTTTGCTTTGATAATTGAAGTAACTGTTGTCCACATTCTCGAATTTGAGAAATTGAACCAGGTAGTGAATCTAATTCATCACTAAATACAGTTTGGATAGAATCAATTACTAATAATTCGGGTTGAACTAATGAAACTTGATCTAAAATTCCTTCAATTCTATTTTCTGAAGAAAGATGTAATTGTTTAGAATTAACCTTTAGCCTATTGGCGCGAATTGCTACTTGATCTTCACTTTCTTCCGCAGATACATATAAAACTGGATTATTAAAGGCTGGTAAAACTTGTATAGCTAAAGTTGATTTACCTATCCCTGGATTTCCACCCAAGAGAATTAAAGAACCTGGAAGTAACCCTCCTCCAAGAACTCTATCTATTTCTGTTATTCCTAGTGATATTCTTTTGATTTCACCATCTTTTAAAACTTCATCTAAATTTTTTGTTTCTTGCGCTAAACCATTTGAATTTTCTTTGCGTTTTTTTGAGACTTTAAACTCACTTAAGGTTCCCCATTCATTACATGAAGGACATTGACCATTCCATTTAGGGTGATCATCTCCACAGGCAGAACATAAATAGACAGTTTTAGATTTTAGTTGTCCCATACTTATATAGGAAGTTTAGTCAGACTTATTTTAGAAACAAGTTGAAAGCTTTATATATCTTACCAGTCGTAGCCGATAGATAAATACCATTGAGGTTTTGAGAAACCATTATCATCCCAGTCATATGCAGCTTCTATTCTCCAAAGCGTAAAAATTGGTAATTTAATACCATAACCTATAGAGCGAACCCAAGGTGAAAACTTATCAGGTAAATTATTTCCATATTTAGTCTGAAGGTAAGCAAAATCAGTAAATTCTCTTTTATCATCCCAAGCCGCTCCTACATCCATAAATACATGACCTCGAATATTGCCAAGAACCATTTTTAATGGAAAACCCAACGCTAAATATTGAATTAAAGGAAATCTAAATTCTAAGTTAGCTAATAAAACATTTGTTCCAAAACGTTCAGAAAATCTTGCGCCACGCAAAGGATAAGCATATTCTGAAAAATAAATATCTTGTAATAGGCTATTATTCTCACTGTCTAGAATAACATTTCTCCATCGTGCTTCATTTGTATCTCCATCATTTGTACCATTTGTAGTTCCAGTTCCCAATAGCCAATTTTGCATACCACCTAAAAAATATTTTTGAGGGTTTTTACCTGTACTAGTTCCAAAATACATTCGACCCGCAAATGAATAATCTCTATTTATCATTTGATATTTTCTAAGGTCTACTTTGATTTTTTGGTATGAAATACCTTTATTCCCCATAGCAGGACTTACTTCTAAAGAAGTATTTTGACGAAAGCCATCAATTGGTCCGGTATAACCATTTACTGTATTGTCATATATATAACTCAGTGTTGGATTTGCCGCAACGAATCCATCATCTTGTAAAACATTATTAGTATTCATATAAGGATCAATTTGAAATAATTTATAATCCAAATTATGAACGATTACCCCAGCATCAATTCGATGAAATCTATTAATTGGCCGAGAGGCAGTCACTGAGAACCCAAAATGTCTCATTCTGGCAGATAGCTCTGTTAACATACCTAAATCACTATATCCGTAGCCAGCAAAGAAAAAATCTGCTTGATGAAATAAAGTAAAGTAATAATTCATTCTTTGCTTCAAATATGCATAGTTAAGAAAGTAGTCACTATTAGTTAATGAAATTTGTGATTCCATTGCAAAAGATATTTGATGATCGCCCATAAGATCACTAAAGTAAAAGACCAATAAACCTTGGTGACCAAAAACATTATTATAACCAATATTTCCTTGTGCAACATCAAGGCTAAATTTTGTTTTATACGCCTGAGACATATAGTCACCTTCATTATTCAAAAATGATGAATCAGATTTTACTGTTACAGGTTCTTGATTTATATCTTGTTTATTATAATTTTCAAATTCCCAAGCAAATATATAGTTTGAATAATCAGATGTATTCGCAAAAGTCCCTTTTTGCTTATCTTTCCTAAGATCTACTAATTCTTCTTTATCATTTTCTTCACGATTGACAATATAGTTTGTTGGTTCAATTATTGTAGATTTTGAGGTTAAAGGATTGCTAAGTCTATATACGTCCCAACCTAAGCTTGAATAACCAGAAAAGACTAAAGATCCATCATCTTTAGTAAGACTTAGTTGAAATAGCCCAGTTAATAAATTTGTTATTGGTTCAGATTTACCAGAATCAAGATCATATCGAAAAAGATTCCATGTTCCTTGATAATCGCCAGTGTAAAATAGTTTATTTTCAGTATTAGAAAAGATTGGATAATTTTCATTATATCCAGTATTTGTTATCTGATTAATATTCTTTGAATTCAAATCAATAATAAAAATATCGCTCTGTTCATAATTATGATCGATCATATCTTTTGCAGTTGTCTTAATACCATTACTCATAACACCTCGATCAGAAACAAATATAATTTTTTCTCCATCTGGACTCCACGATGGCTCTGTATCTGAAAAAACATCATTTGTTAAGTTCGTAGTTTTTTTAGATGAAATTTCATAAGTGTAAATATCGCTTGCTCCACCTTCGTTTCCAACAAAAGCAAGTTTTTCTCCATTTGGACTCCATGATGCAGTAAAAACACCATCTAAATCAAATGCGATTTTTTCTTGTTTATCTGAGTTAACATCAATTAAATAAAGTGCATCGGAGGCACCAGCTTTTGCAGCAATAACAATTTTATCACTTTCTGGTGACCAACTAATTCCAGGTTGAAGAAATTTTAATTCTTCAAAGTTTATTGATCGACTTCCTTTAACCAGCCTTTTGATTTTTTTACCAGAAACAGCATCAATTATATAAATATCCATATATCCTGATCTATCTGATAAAACAGCAATTTTACTTCCATCAGGAGAAACAGTGGGTGATACATTATAAAAATTGTTATTTTTTTTGTGATCAGTAAGTCTTATTGATATATCTTTAACTTCATCACGTCCTTCTACATCAGGATAATATTCTTTTTTAATATATTTATGCCATTGTTCTGTTAATTCTTCAAAATCCATACCAATTGCATCTTCGAAACCTTTTTCTGCATTTCCATAACGCTTCATTGATTGAAATATTTCTCCAATTTTTTCACGCCCATATTTTGATGCAATAAATCTCCAAACAGATTGTCCACCTTTATAAGCTAAAAAATATTCGAGTTCTCTTATTGTTGGAATACGTTCATTTATAGCTAAATCACGAATAATCATATCCGCTTCAGTATCCCAGTTTGAAGATAAATACTCAGCTAAACCTTCATTAACCCATAGAGGAAGAGCTAGTTGAATTCGATTTGAAACGACATTTTGCATCCTTCCACCATAGATAAGATCATTAATCATTGCATGTACTAATTCATGATGGATTACATGTCTAAATGCTTTATAATCACCTTCAAAAGGAATAACTACTCGATTTTTGAAAAGTTCTGTAACACCTCCAATACCTTCTTGCATATAAACACCAACAACATTGGTTTGTTGAAATTCATTGTGTGAATGGTAAACAATAATTGAAACACGTTTTTTTAGATTCCACCTTAAGTGCTTAGCAATCTGTTCATATGCTTCAATAGAAGCTTCCATTGTAAAGTTCGCTAATTCAATTTCATCACCATAATAGTAAACATCAAAATTTGGTGAAGAAATAAATTTCCAATCAAAATCTCTGTATTGAACTTTATTTTGTCCAAATGACTGTGCATTCACTATTGAGAGAATACAGAATAAAATAGTAATTATAGTTTTTTTCATATTAATAGAACATGCAATTTAATAAATAGTTCCTTTAATTTGACGATAAACACATAAAAATGTTAAAAAAAAAAATTAATTAATTTTATAGTTTCAAGATTGATTCTCCCCTCGGTATCTAGTAGTTTACACACTATGGATTTACCCGTGTATTTTATTTCAGACATCCACTTGATGTTAAAAAGAACAGATTTAGAGATTAAGCGTCAAGAAGTTTTATTCAGTTTTCTTCAACATATTAGAGAAAAAGGAGGAACTCTTGTCATAAATGGTGATCTTTTTGATTTTTATTTTGAGTATAAAGATGTTATACCAAAAGTATTTTTCCCATTTTATTATGAGATTTTGAAACTTAGAGAAAGTGGTGTAAAAGTTCATTACGTATTAGGTAATCATGATTATTGGGTTCAAGACTTTATTACAGAGACACTTTTTGATAATACTTATTTTTCTGATACAGAATTTATAATAAATGGTAAAAACTTTTTTATTACGCACGGCGATGGATATTTATCTTGGGATACTGGATATCGTATATTAAGACGTTTTATTCGTTCCCGAATTTTTATTTGGAGCTATAGATGGATACACCCTCGAATTGGCTATGCTTTTGCTCGATGGATATCAAAGAAAGGCGAAAACTATCATCATAGTGAAGAATATAACAAAAAAATATCTGATGAAATGACTATTCATGCAAATAAGCAATTTAGTAAGGGTTCTGATTATTTTATTTCAGGTCATTATCATCAAGCTATCGATTTAAAACTTAAAAATGGAAAATTATTAATTCTTGGTGATTGGCTAAGTTTTTTTTCTTATGCAAAATTCGACGGAGAAAATCTAAAACTACACTTTTGGAAAGATAATGAAAAAATATAGGCTAATAATCTTTCTTTCTTTGTCATTGATATTCATTGATGGATGTTCAATGATTAAAAAATTCCTACCAAATAAAAGAGATGCCAATGAAGATATCTCTTATGAGCTAATTGAGAATTTAAGTGTGGCTTTCAATGAAGGTAAGCTTCAAGCACTTGAAGAAATGATTGCAATATATAATGATACCAATCAACCTTTTGATGTAAGAATGGCAGCAGGAAAAGCACTTGCTAAAACCCAGCACCCTACTGCTCTTAATGCACTTTCTGAAATTGTTGGTGATGCTTCTGCATTAGATATTTCATTTATGATTGCATCTATTGAGCTACTAGCTGAATTTAAAGATGACCCAAGAGCAGCTGATGCAATGGTTAATGCAATGAATAATGTGGAGGAGAAGACAAATTCGTTGCAAATGGCACTGGTTCAAAACCTTAATCGAGTCAGGACAAAAGATCAAGTCCTTGCATTATTAGATCTTTATCAAGTAAGCAAAAACAACTTTAACCGAACAGAAAAACTTCTTACCGAAACATTAGGAGCTCTAGGAACTGATGAAGTTGTACCGATTCTAACTCAAATATCAAGAGATCCTAATGTCAATCTTGGTATTCGCAATCGTGCACTAGAAATTTTAGGTAAAAAAGACCCTACACAAGTAGCTGATGCTTTTGCTGAATTACTGAATGATCCTGAAACAAATTTTGAAGTTAGAGAATTTGCCTTAAACACGATGAAAGGCATTAAGGAAGAAAATCTTATTCTGGCTTTATTAAATACCTATCGTTCAGGAAAAGATGAATACTATAACATGCTAAATACTTTACTTGAAGCTCTTGGAGAATTTGATGACCCAGCAATAAGGCGTGCAGTTAAAGAAGTTGCAATGAATAATGAATATCCACTTAAAATTCGAATAAAAGCGATTGAAAAATTAGCGGATGTAAGTGATCAATCAGTTATACCCTCAATTATGCCAATTTTATCAGATTATAAACAGTATAAATTGCATCAAGCTGTAATAGTAACAATTAAAAAACTTGGCCAATATGATAATTATGAAGAAGAAATAAGACGTAGAATTTTTGAAGCACATCAGGATGCATCATCTCTTAATGAATAAATATTACTTAACTTTAGCCCTGACATGTCAAATCATGTCCCAAGAAAAGGATTCTCTATTTGCTGATCCACCTTTAAATGTGCAAAATAATGAAGTTCAATCATTAGCAGACTCTTCAAAAGGGAAAGAACCTTTGCCTGATATAAGAAATATAAATGAAAAAGCTGAAAAGCTAGAGCTTGGAAATCCATTTTTTGAATTAAAATCAAGCATCAATACTTTAACAAAACAAATGGACTCATTGAAAAAAGTCATATCAATTTATGAAAAAGGTAAAGGTTCTATGCCAACTATCGATGAAGATTTGTTAAACTTAATTAAGATTCCTCAGTTGCGGCATAGGATTGAATTACAAAATGGAACCATTGTAAATGGTGAGATAATTAATGAAAATGAACTAGGTATTATCGTACAAACATCAATTGGTCAATTGTCAATTGAGCGTGATAGAATTATAGAAATCACAGAAGATATTTCTCCATCAGCTAAAGTTGAATTGGTAAAAGAACCTTTTATTAATGCCTATCCTGATAAAGAAGAAATTACAGGATCAATTAAAAATATTGGCTCTAAAAGAGCAGATTTTGTTAGAGTTATTGTGAATCTATGGTCACCAACCACTGAACTTATCCATCAAGATTCAGTATTCATTTCAGGAGCAAATCAAAAATATTTTTCAGGTATTCAATCTGATACCGCATTAGAACCGGGCTCAACAAGTAAATTTCGACTCGTCATTCCTTTATCTGAGGGAGATGAAGTTTCATATCGCACCTACCAAATTCGATGGGAAGCATATAAATAGCTTATAATAGATTGGCTTGATATATATCGTGAAGCCTGAGAAGACCAGCGCAGGTTTTTCCATCATCATTAACAACTGGTAATACAGAAATTTGAGATTTTCGATCTTCCATTAATATCATAGCATCTTTCAAAGGTGATTTAATATTAATTGCAATTGGATTTGATGTCATCAAATCAACTACAGTTATTTTATCAATATCTTTTCCTTCTGCTAAACTTCGACGCAAATCACCTTCAGTAATTATTCCTAATAATTGATGTTGTTTATCTACAACTAACGCGGCTCCTTGAGGTTTTTCAGTCATTTCTATCACAATCTTTCTCAAGCTATCATTTTGTTCAACAACAGCAACTTCATTGATTGGCTGCATTATATTTTCAACCATCAATCTTAATCTTCTGCCTAAATCTCCTGCAGGATGCAATCTAGCAAAATCATCATGATTAAATTCACGTTGTCTCATTAATACACCCGTTATTGCATCTCCAATTGCTAGTGTTAATGTCGTACTAGAGGTTGGAACAATACCCAAAGGGTCTGCTTCTTTGGTAACTGAAGCATCTAAAATAATATCTACTTTTCTAACTAAGGGAGAATTCATATTCCCTAAAATTCCTATTAGAGGTGAATTGAATTCCCTAAGAATAGGAATTAGGCGAAGCATTTCTTCAGTAGCACCACTTTTCGAAATTAATATTGTAGGATCACCAGGAGCATATACACCTAAATCACCATGAGCAGCCTCAGCTGCATGCAAAAAAACTGCCTTGTTCCCAATACTACATAATGTAGCTGCAATCTTTTGGGCAATAAGACCTGACTTCCCCATACCACACAAGACTACTTTACCCGAATGATTATTTATTATTTTAGATGCTTCAACAATAGATTCAGAGATACGCTCAGCTGCGGCAAGTAATTCTTTCCCCTCAAGTTTAAGAACCTGTGCTGCTACAGATATTAATTTTGCGTCAGTCATAATAATAGAAAAATTTACAAACCTTGTGAAATTTTTACCATAATAGCATTCTGAGCGTGCATTCTATTTTCTGCCTGATCAAAAACAATAGAATTTGAAGATTCTATTACCTTATCAGTTACTTCACGGCCTCTTTCAGCTGGAAGGCAGTGCATAAATAAAGTCTCTTTTCCTGTAGAGTTAATCATATTCGCATTTACTTGAAAATTTTTAAATATTTCTTCTCTTTCTTTCGCTTCTTCCTTCTGTCCCATTGAAGCCCAAACATCAGTATAAATTACATCTGCTTCAAGAACACCTTTTATTGGATCGTGTGAAATTTCTGCAGTTGAAATTTTACTATTATTTACTAAATTTAGTATGTCTTCATCTGGCTCATATCCTTCAGGGCAAATACAAGTAAAATGAAATGATAATCGTGTAGCTAAATTTAACCAAGAATGAACGATATTATTTCCATCACCTACATAAGCAATTTTTAAATTATCTAGATTTCCTCTTTTTTCATAAATAGTTAAGATATCAGCCATAATTTGGCATGGATGATTAAAGTCAGTGAGACCATTAATTACTGGAACTGAAGAGTATTTTGCAAGTTCAAGCATATGTTTGTGCTCAAATAAACGAGCCATAATCATATCATTATAACCACTCAATACACGACCAATATCTTTAACAGCTTCTCTCTTTCCAATACCAATATCATTAGGTCCTAAATATAAAGCATGGCCACCTAATCGAAAAAAACCAGTTTCAAACGATACTCTGGTTCGAGCAGAAGGTTTTGCAAAAACCATTGCCAATGAATGATTTTGAAAAGGTTTATAATTTTCTTTATTTTTTAACTTAGTTTTGATTTCAATGGCTAAATCTAAAATTTCATTTATTTCATTAGTCTCAAAATCTGTTATATGTAAGAAATCTCGTTTCATAATATTTCATTCATAAAATATACTTACTTAGATCCTGATCAGAAACAATGTTATTAAGTTTGTTCTCAACAAGTTTTTTAGTTATAGTTATCATTTTTTTTCTCCCACTTGACTCTTCAAACATATAATCATCTAATAAAGTTGTCATAACAGTGTGTAATCTACGGGCTCCAATATTTTCCATTTTTGTATTTACTTCTGCTGCAATCTTGGCAATACTTCGAATTGCATTCGCATCAAATTTTAACTTAACATTTTCTGCGCCAAGCAACGCCTTATATTGTTTTATTAATGATGATTCAGGATGTTTTAATATTTTTATAAAGTCATTAACATTCAGTTTATCCATTTCAACACGAATAGGAAACCTACCTTGTAATTCAGGAATCATATCTGAAGGTGAAGAGACATGGAATGCACCAGCTGAAATAAAAAGAATATGATCAGTTTTAATAGTGCCATATTTAGTAGCGATGCGACTACCTTCAACAATTGGTAATAAATCTCGTTGAACACCTTCACGACTTACATCCGGACCAGAACCAGCATTGCCTTGGTCAACAATTTTATCAATCTCATCCAAGAATACAATCCCATTATTTTCAACTCTATACTTTGCTATTCGAATTAATTCATCTTGATCCATTAAATTTTCTGCTTCAATGTCAATAAGTATTCCTCGAGCTTCTGAGATAGACAATTTTCGACGTTTTTTCTGACTTGGCATCACATTTGAAATCATTTCTTTGATATTCATACTTATATCATCAGCTCCAAAAGGGCCAACTACTTGCATCATAGAGTTAGAATCTTCTATTACATCTATTTCAATTTCTCTATCTTCAAAATCTCCATTTTGCAATTTTTTCCTTAAACGTTCTCTCGTCTTTTTATGACGTAATTCTTCAGCTTCAGATAATTTATGGTTGCTGTTATTGGGAAATAACGAATCAAGAATCTTTTCTTCAGAAAGTGACTCTGCAAGTTCTTTTACTTCTAATTGTTTCTCTTTTTTTACTATGGACATGGAAATGTCAGTTAAATCTCTAATGATTGACTCTACGTCTCTACCAACATATCCTACTTCTGTAAACTTACTTGCTTCTACTTTTACAAATGGTGCCTTTGCTAATTTAGCTAGCCTTCTTGAAATTTCTGTTTTACCTACTCCTGTAGGTCCAATTAAGATAATATTATTCGGAACAATTTCATTTTTCATTTCACCTTGAACTTTTTGGCGACGCCAACGATTTCGTAAAGCTATAGCAACTGCTCTTTTTGCAGAATCTTGAGCAACAATATAACGATCTAATTCAGAAACAATTTCTTTAGGAGTTAGATTGCTCATTTACATTCCAAAACTGTAATTGAATCATTTGTATAAATGCAAAGATCTGCTGCAATTTGAAGTGATTTTTCCACTACTTTCTTAGCAGAGTAATTTGAACTTTTTAAATATGCAGTTGCCGCAGCTTGAGCAAATCCTCCACCAGAACCTATAGATATAATAGGACCATCAGGTTGAATTACATTTCCATCACCAGAAACAATAAAAGCATTTTTTTTATCCATTAGCGCAAGAAGTGCCTCTAAGTTTCGAAGGTATTTATCTATTCTCCATTCTTTAGCAAGTTCTACAACAGCTCGAGTAAGATCTCCTTCAAATTCTTCGAGTTTTGATTCAAATCTTTCAAATAATGTTAGAGCATCCGCAGCAGCTCCAGCAAATCCTCCAAGAATAATACCTTTTTCAGTTTCAAACTTTCGTACCTTTACTGCTTTTTGTTTAAAAGCCATTTCACCAAAAGTGACTTGACCATCTCCACCTAAAGCAATTTGATTTTTTTTACGAACGCCTAAAATAGTTGTAGATCGAATTTTATAATCCATCTATTTTTCCAATAATAGTTTAAAAAGACCCGAATTTGATGGTAAGACTAGAGTAGTCTTATCATCAATTATCTTTTTATAAGTATCAAGCGTTCTTACAAATTCATAGAATTTTGTATCAGCAGAATAAGATTTAGCATATACATCTACAGCTATAGCATCTCCTTCTCCACGAATACGTTCAGCTTGTTTATAAGAGTCAGCTAAAATAATAGTCTTATCTTTTTCTGTTGAAGCTCTTATTTTTTGCGCTTCCTCTTCACCTTCAGATCTAAATTTATTAGCCTGTCTTTTCCGTTCAGCATCCATACGAGCATATATTGATTCTTCATTTTCATTAGGAAGATCAACTCGGCGAATCCTGACATCAATAACTTCGATACCATAATCTTTTGTAGCTATATTACTTGCGGTTGTAATGACTTCCATAATCTCTTCTCTATTATCAGTAATAATTTCAACCATGTCATGTGTCCCAAGTTCGCGTCTAAGTTCTGAGTAGACAATATCATCCATTCGACTAAGGGCTGTTGGTATAGCTTGAACCGTCTTTAAGAATTGAAGTGGGTCAACAATTTTCCATCTAACATAATTATCAACTATAAGTGTTTTTTTGTCTTTACTTAATATCTCTTCAGGAGGTGAATCATATTCTAATAATCTGTTATCAAAAGTGATTTTTTCTTGAAAAGGAAAAGGAAGTTTTATATTTAACCCAGGTTTAGTTATGTTTCTAACAGGCTTTCCTAGTTGCAAAATAACAATTTGCTCTGTTTCATCAACAATAAAGACTGAACTAAGTCCAAATAAAACTGAAAAAGCTATTAATATTAAAATAATTTTTTTCATGATTATTTATCTCCTTTAGCTTTAAGATTTAATAAGTTTATTAAGTTACCACCACCTTCTCCATCAGGAACAAGAATCTTTTCTTTATTTTGCAATATTTCTTCAATTGTTTCTAAATACATTCTTGTCTCAGTCACTCCTTTAGCTTTTCTATACTCTTTTAATACAGCATTAAACTTAAAGACATCCCCTTCAGCTCTTGCTATACGAGCTTCTTTATAACCTTCAGCTTCTCTAATCATCGCCTGACCCTCTCCTCTAGCCTTTGGAATAACATCATTCCTATAACCTTCAGCTTGGTTAATCATGCGATTCTTATCTTCTTTTGCTGATGCTACATCTTTGAAAGCTGCAATAACCTGTGAAGGAGGGCTTACATCCTGAAGTTGAACTGCAACAATTAATATTCCTGTATTATATTTATCTAAAATATTTTGAATTAACTCTTTAGCTTCTTCTTGAATCATAAATTTTCCAGAAGTCAAAGCCTCATCAATGTTATGGCGACCAATTACTGTTCTAAGAGATGCCTCAGAAGCTTCTCTTACTGTGAGCTCTGGTTTAATAAAATTAAAAGTATAGGCTACCGGATCTTTAATTTTGTATTGAACAATCATTTCAGCATCAACAATGTTCTCGTCACCTGTGAGCATTAAGCTCTCTCTTTCTATCGTTTGGTACTGATTTTTACCAACTGTTCTAAAACCAATTTCCACCCTCTTCACTTCAGTTACTTTTGGTGTTGAAACTTTTTCAATAGGATATGGAAAGTGATAATTTAGTCCAGATTGTGCTGCTCTAGAATATTTACCAAATGTTTGTACCACACCTACTTCATCTGGGCCTACAATATAGACTCCAGATAATAGCCAAATTAATAATGCTAACCCTGCAATGGGTAATGCACCTAAGGATAAAGATGGAACTTTTATTTCTTGATCCCCTACTATTATTCGTTTGTATTGCATTTTTACCTTCTTATTTAATGATTAAGCTCCCGCCTCAACCTTGCGACAGGAAATTGTAATTGTTCTCTATATTTTGCTACCGTACGTCTTGCGACTGGAAAACCCTTTAATTTAAGTTTATCTGCCAAATCTGTATCAGTGAGAGGTGAATCTTTTTTCTCTTCTTTTATTAACTCTTTAAGCAAATTTTTAATTGAACTTGTACTAACAGCTTTACCACTTTCAAGTGTATAGCTCTCAGTAAAAAAAGATTTTAATTCAAAAATTCCATAAGGTGTATCAACATATTTTCCTCTAGTTGATCTACTAATAGTTGATATATCCATTTTAATATCATCTGCAATATCTTGAAGTTTCATAGGTATTAAAGATGAAACCTTGCCATCAAAAAATGCGGGTTGTCTATTAATTATAGCTTTCATTACAAGTGTCAAAGTATTTCGTCTTTGCTCAATTGCTTGAATGAACCAAGATGCCGCATTAAATTTTTCATTTAAATAATTTTGTGTTTCTTTTGAAAGATCTTTTTGATTTAACATCTGCACATATTGATTATTTAAGTTAAGCTCCGGAATCCAAGAATCATTAACAATAACTTTCCATAAAGAATCTCTTTGAACAGCTAAAATATCTGGAGTAACTACTTCGCTAGCTATTCCTATTTTACCTTCACCAGGACGAGGGTTTAAAGTTCGTATCTCTTCAATAATTTCACCTAAAATATCTTTATCAATATCTAATTGTTTTTGCAAATTATCATACCGATGATTAGCAAAATCATCAAAATATTCGGATATTATTTGATAAGCTATAGTTTGTTCTTTACCTCTTAATTGAATCATTAGACAGTCTTGAAGATTTAGAGCAGCAATACCAGCTGGGTCTAGTTTTTGAACTTTATTAAGTACTTGTTTAACTGCATTTTCTGATTGATTGAAACGATCTGCTATTAAGATAGGCTCAACTCTTAGATATCCATTTTGATCTAAATTCCAAAGAATCTCTTCAGCAATTGCTTGCTCCCATTCTTTAAGGTTTAATCCAATAAGTTGATTAACTAAACCTTCAATAAAATCAATTTGCTCTGCAATAGGAATATCACGATCTTCTTTATTTTTATTATCATAGATGTTTGCAGGCTCATATTCGTCAGGATCATCTTCATAATCAACTTCTTCTTGTTCACTTAATGTCTCTTCATCTTCATTATCTAAAGATTGATCTAAAACAGGATTGCTTTCTAACTCATCCAGTATTCTATTCTCTAATGCGGAGATATTAAGTTGAAGTAAGTTTGCTTGAATAATCTGCTGTGGCGAAAGAGATTGACGTTGTGATTGTTTTTGTTTTAATCTAGACATTACAAAGTGAATCTTTCTCCAAGATAAAGTCTTTTAGCTTCATCATCATTGGCTAAAAATTCCGATGAACCAGATTTAAGTATTTTACCATCAAATAATAAATAAGAACGGTCGGTAATTGATAAAGTTTCTCTAACATTATGATCCGTAATAAGAACTCCAATATTTCTTTCTTTCAATGAAGATACTATAGATTGGATATCTTCAACTGCAATGGGATCAACACCTGCAAATGGTTCATCAAGCAAAATGAAATCAGGATCCATTGCTAGAGTACGACTTATTTCTACTCGACGTCTCTCTCCACCAGATAAATTATTTCCTTTATTTTTTCTAATATGTTGAATAGATAAATCATCTAATAGTTTCTCAACTTTTTCTGATTGAGCATCTTTTGATAGGTTAGTCATCTCTAAAACTAGTCGCAAATTATCTTCTACTGTTAACTTACCAAAGATTGAAGGTTCTTGAGATAAATATCCAATGCCAGAGCGACTTCTTTGATACATTGCCCTATCAGTAATATTTTTATCATCGAGAAATATTTTTCCCTTAGTTGGCTTTATCATCCCAGTAATCATATAAAAACTTGTTGTTTTACCTGCTCCGTTTGGCCCTAACAACCCTACAATCTCACCTTTATTCACCTCTAAATCTATATCTCTAACTACCCATCTTTTTCCATAACGTTTGTGTAGACCTTTAGCGCTTAATTGTTGATGACTATTTTTCATTATTTTCAACTTTAAAAATACCAGTTGGCTTTAGAATTTTCCAATTATTTAACTCAACATCCGATTCAAATCCGATACCATGAAGTGTATCATTTTGTTCGGTGATAAATACTACCTTATTTTCAGTAAATACCTTCTCTTTTACATTATCCCATGATAAAGTATCTGTAAATAATGTCACTCCACTATCTGAAAGCACAACCACATTTCCTATCGCAATTAGATAGTCTCGTTCTTCTTCAATTTCAGCTACTTTTGATTTTAGATTTGTCGTATAAACTTCATTCTCATTAAAAAAGTCTGCATCAACGTTATCATCTAATCTTATATATTTTTTTTCATTATACTTTTCTAAATGTCCAGCTCTAATAACTGCTCTTTTAACACCTTCATTTGTAAGAGTAATTATTGCATCCCAGCTTTCTGCATCTGGCATTCCCTGCCTTGACTTACCTATTTTTTTTACCTCATCAACTTCACAGCCTAAAACAAATAAAAAGAGAAATAAAATATATTTCATTATTGACCTTGAACCTTTACTCTAAGTTCTTCAAGAGTCTTTTCTAAAACACCTTGTTTTGACAATATCCATTCAACTGCTTCTCGAAAAGCACCATTACCACCTGAGTTTTTTGTAACATATAGAGCAGCAGCTTTACATAAACTAGATGCATTGTCAGTTGCAATTGGAACACCTACTAAATTCATAACAGGGATATCAATTAAATCGTCACCAACATATGCAATTTCATCATCGGATAAATTATATTTTACTTTTAATTCATTATAAGGTGGAATTTTATTAAGTGTTCCATTATATAAATCTTCAATTTTTAGCTCCGAAGCTCTTTCAGCAGTAGCTTCCGAAAAACGACCAGATATTAGAGCTAACTTCAGGCCTGCTTGTCTTAAAATTGCAACTCCTGCACCATCAGTAACACAAAATTTTTTCAACTCTAAACCATTACCTCCTTTATAGATAGCGCCATCAGTCCATACACCATCAACATCTGAAATAACCATTTTTACTTTATTTATTTTTTTAGTCATTTTTTACTGCTTCATGGACTTTTATAATTGACGCTAGTAAAAATTCGAGTTTATCTAAAGGCCATTGTGTTGCAGCATCAGATTTTGCTTGTTCAGGTTTATCATGAATCTCCATAAATAGTCCATCACAGCCAGCTGCAATAGCAGCTTTAGCAATAGTTGGAATAATTTTTCTATTTCCACCTGTAGTTTGTTCACCACCAGGTAACTGCGCTGAGTGAGTAGCATCAAAAATAACTGGGTAACCTGTGTTTTGCATTGTTGGAATAGAGGTCATATCAGATACCAATCCATATCCAAAAGAAGAGCCTCTTTCCGTAAGTAATATATTATTATTACCAGTATTTAATACTTTTTCAGCAGCAAATCTCATTTTATCTGGTGCTAAAAACTGGCCTTTTTTAATATTTACGACCTTACCTGTCTTTCCAGCAGCATGGAGTAAATCAGTTTGGCGACAAAGAAAAGCTGGAATTTGCAAAACATCTACAACCTCACTAACCGCTAGACATTGATCTGGAAGATGCACATCTGTTAAGACTGGTACGCCAAGTTCTTTTTTTACATCTGAAAGAATTTCTAAACCATCTTCAAAAGCAGGACCTCGAAAAGAACCTGATGCGGATCTATTAGCTTTATCAAATGAACTTTTAAAAATAAAAGGTATATTAAGTGATTCAGTTATTGCTAAAATTGATTCCGCCATTTTTAAACTATGATCTCGTGATTCAATCACGCAAGGACCACCAATAAGCGGTAATTGACCATCACCATATGTTACTTTTCCAACAGCTACTTTAATCATAATTATTTACCGTTTAAGTGTTTTACTGAAGCCTTTATAAAATCACGAAAAAGAGGGTGCGCTTTGCTTACGCGACTTTTTAATTCTGGATGAAATTGGCCTGCTACGTACCATGGATGATTTGTTAACTCTACAATTTCAACAAGATTAAGCTCAGCATTTATCCCTGAAATTTTTAATCCATTTTTTTCTAGCCTATCTCTATAACGATTATTCACTTCCCATCGATGACGATGACGTTCTGAAATTTTCTTTCGCCCATATGCTTTATAAGCTTTAGAACCTGATTCTATTGCACAATCATAAGCTCCAAGTCTCATCGTTCCACCTTTGAGTTTAATGGCTCTTTGAGACTCCATTAAATCAATTACCGGATATTTAGTTTTTTTATTGAATTCTGTACTATTTGCATTATCTAACCCACAAACATTTCGAGCAAACTCAATTACTGCACATTGCAAGCCAAGGCAAATTCCTAGAAAAGGAATCTTGTTTTCACGTGCATATTTACATGAAATAATTTTCCCTTCAGAACCTCTTTTGCCAAACCCTGGTAATAAAAGAATTCCATCAATATTTTTAAAAATTCTTACAGCATCTTTATCTGTTTTTACATCATCCGTAGCTACCCATTTAACATTGACTCTTGCATTATTCTCTACTCCCGCATGGATAAAAGCTTCCAGTACACTTTTATAGGCATCAGGCAATTCAGTATATTTTCCACACATTGCAATATTTACTTGATGCTTTGGCTTTGTAAATTTTTCAATAAAAGTTTCAAGATATGAAACATCTACGGTTCCAGGTAGTTGGAGTCTCTCCATAATGATATCTCCAACTTTCTGTTTATAAAGTGTTAAAGGTACTTCATAGATACTTTTAACTTCAGTCCCTTCAATGACATGGTCTGGATTGACGTTTCCAAAGAGACCTATTTTCCTCCTAACATCTTTTGTTAGAGGGTATTCTGTTCTTGCTAAAATCATATCTGGTGTAAGACCAATCTCTCGAAGTTTCATCACTGAATGTTGAGTTGGCTTCGTTTTTAATTCTTCGCTCGCTAAGATATAAGGAACAAGAGTAACATGCATAATTGTATGATTATGATATCCAACCTCTAAAGATAGTTGACGAATAGCTTCCATAAATGGTTGTGACTCAATATCTCCTACAGTACCTCCGACTTCACATATAACTACATCAAATTTTTTAGGTTTATTAACAGCCTTAATTCGATCAATAATTTCATTAGTGATGTGAGGTATAACTTGGATAGTGGCACCGAGATAATCTCCTCTTCTTTCACGGCCTAAAACAGTACTGTACACTTGACCAGATGTAGCATTATTGTTTTTGCTCATGTTAATATCAATGAATCTTTCATAATGTCCAAGATCAAGATCAGTTTCTGAACCATCATCTAGAACAAATACTTCTCCATGCTGATAAGGGTTCATCGTTCCAGGATCGACATTAAGGTATGGATCAAGCTTTAGAATAGTTACGCGAAGTCCGGCACTTTTTAATAAATATCCAATGGAAGCAGCGGCAATCCCCTTTCCTAATCCAGAGATAACCCCTCCTAAAACAAAAATATACTTTACAGGTAATTTTGCCATTTATAGTGCCTTAAGCTGTTTTAAATCATCCATAGTATCAATTCCCTTAATAACTTTTTCAGTCAGGATTACTTTTATAGGAATACCATTATCTAATGCTCTGAACTGCTCTAACCTTAGTTCTTTTTCTTTTTCAGATGCTTCTAATTTAACAAATCGTTCTAAAGTTGATTTTGTATAAGCATATATTCCCATATGATGGTAATAACCTCCAGCCTCAGTTTCGACTGGTTCACGTCTGAAATTTACTGCAAATCCATCCCTATCTAGCAGAACTTTTACTGTATTAACATCATTTAAACTTTTTGCATCCATCTTCATTGCCCCTACTGTTGCTAAATCAATAGAAGAATCTGATAGTTCATTAACTAATGTATCAATCAATCTTGGATCAATCATCGGTTCATCACCTTGAATATTTACTATAATATCCACTTCAATCTCCCGTGAAACTTCTTCAATCCTATCCGTCCCTGAAATATGCTTATCTGAAGTCATAACTGTTTTAACCTTAAACGGTTTTAGAGCTAATTCAGTTTCTTTTGAATCAATTGCTATAATAACATCATCTAACGATTTAGCTTTCTTAGCTTGTTCATAAACATGCACTACCATTGGCTTGCCATCAATAAGGTGAAGGATTTTTTTGGGAAACCTAGTTGAGTGTAATCTTGCGGGAATTATTCCAATTGCTTTTGGCATTATTTACCAACCAATTCAATTAGAGGGAAAGATGCGACGGATGAAAAAATCAAACCAAGCAGTTCATTTCTATACCCAACGTCAATCATAAATAATTAAATAAAAAATATATCTTAAATTTAACTGAATCTTCTTGTTGCTACAAGAAAGTATAAAATAGAACTATTCGAACCTTAAAGATTCAATTGGATCTAGATTTGCAGCTCGATAAGCTGGATAGATTCCAAAACCAATACCAATAAATGAACAAACAGCCATACCATAAAATGCCCAGTCCATGGGAATTACTGCAGGTACTTTTAGTAAAACAGCTACTAAGTTTCCACCTGCCACACCTAAAATAACCCCAACAACTCCACCAAACTGGCTTAAAAATATCGCTTCCATTAAAAATTGACTAAGAATATCTCTTTTGGTAGCTCCGATTGCTTTTCTGATACCTATTTCTTTAATTCTTTCGGTTACTGAGACAAGCATAATATTCATAATACCTATACCTGCCACAAGCAATGCAATAACACTGACCGAGCCCGCAAAGAGCTTGATACCTCCAGTAAAACCCGCAAAGGTATTCAGTAGTTCTTCATTTGAAATAACTTCAAAATCATTTTCTTCTCCAACAGGTACTTTTCTTACTAAACGCATTAAACCAATGGCTTCATCCATAGTCTTATCATACATTTCAGTCGATTGCGCTTCAAAAGTTATACCTAGAGATGTCCATTTACTTTTAAATCTTTGCACATATAATGAAATAGGTATACTTAGAAAATAATCCTGACTTTGGCCAAAAGCCTGCCCTTTACGTTCCGTTACTCCAATAACCGTATAATCAATTCCTTTAATCTTAACAGATTTTCCAATAGGGTCTTCAAAGGGAAATAAAATATCAACAATATCTGGGCCAAGGATAGTCACATTTCGAGCATAACGAATATCGTCCGTTGTGAAATTTCGTCCATCAGCAAGATATGTATTTAAAGAGCGTAAAGCCCACTCATCAGAACCAAATATTTGAGCTGATTTTTTTAAAGTTTTATCTTTATATCGAATGTTCCTTTCTCCAGTTTCATCAAAGACGCTAACTCTCAAAGGTAGCGTGGCTCTTCTTTTCATTTCTTCATAATGCGCATAGGTTATATTTTTTCGCTTACGAATTTTTTTATTTCCTCCTGGGCCATGTACTTGTATAGCCGGAGATTTATTAATAGTAAATGTATTGGTTCCAAGAATATCTAATTGAGAAGTAACTGATGATTCCAATGTTCGAATAGCAGTCATAACACCAATAACAGAGAATACACCAATACTTATTCCAAGAAGAGTTAAAAGTGAGCGAAGTTTATTCTGACGAATGGATTCAATCGCCATTCGAAAGCTTTCTCTAATACTGCTTTTTAATTGGGAGAATTGAGCCATTATTCGTATCTCAAGGCATCAATTGGATCTAAACGAGCTGCACGATATGAAGGGACTAAACCTGAAATCACTCCAATAATAACGCTTAACATTATTGCTCCAACAGCTAGTCCCATTGGCATAGATGATGGGAAAAAATTATTTATTATAATACTTAGACCATAAGCTATTCCCATACCAAATAGACCTGCAATTAAACAAATCATTATTGCTTCCATCAAAAACTGACCTAAAATCATATTTTTTGTGGCACCAAGGGCTTTTCTTACACCAATCTCTCTAGTTCTTTCTTTAACAGAAACAAACATAATATTCATAATTCCAATCCCACCTACGACCAAAGAAAGAGCTGTAATAAAAATTCCAGTACCACCAATAGCTAATTTAATTGCTTTGTATTGTGCTTCTAATGTGGAAGATTGGTTTATTCCAAAATTATCTTTTTCTGTAGGTTTTAGCCTTCTAATATTTCGAATTATACCTCTTACATCTCCTTTAGCAGTTTCTACATCTTTTGTATTTACTTTAACACGAAGAGTCATCCAACCACGTCGAGCATACAGTCGCTTATAAGTACCCATTGGCATTGTTGCTTGGTTATCCATGCTGAACATACCCATAAATTTTCCCATTTTTTTTAAAATACCAATAACACGAAATTTATAATTTCCTATTTTAACATATTTATCTAAAGGATCTTCGTTAGGAAATAATGCATCTGCCACATCGCCACCAATCACCAATACTCTTGCACCAGAACGATTCTCTCCATCAGTAAAAAAACGTCCTTGTTCGATTTCTGTAGAAGAATTAGTAGCTAAATATGATGTTGTCGTCCCAAAAAATCTAGAATCAATTCTGCGATCATCTCGAATAATACTCCCGCCTCTTTCAGATACAGGAGCGACCGCTTCTACAAATTGTGATCGAGCTAATAATTTTTGTCCATAATCTTCTTTCATCCTTGGTCGATTACGCATCTCCCACCAATCAGTATCACCACTAAACCATTCCATGCGACTAAGAAGAAGAACATCACTGCGAAAACCAGCCATACTTTTTTCAAAAGTTTTATCTAAACCTGAAATGAGCGTCCCCATCAACGTAACTGACAGAACTCCAATAACTATACCTAATGCTGTTAAAATGGACCGGGTCTTATTTGCAAATATAGAACCTAAAGAAATTCGAAAATTTTCCCAAAATAAACCGATCATTGATCAACGCTTTTTACTTTATTTGTCTTACGATCTTCTTTTATCTTTCCATCAAATAAATGAATTGAACGATCAGCATGATTTGCAATGTACTCTTCATGAGTAACCAAAATTATTGTATTACCAGAATCATGTAAAGTATCTAGAATCTTCATAATCTCAACACCACTTTTGGAGTCTAAGTTACCAGTAGGCTCATCAGCTAAAATTATTGACGGATCATTCACAAGTGCTCTAGCAATTGCTACGCGTTGCCTTTGACCACCTGAAAGTTCATTTGGCTTATGATGCATTCTTTCTTTTAGTCCAACTGCAATAAGTGCTTTTTCAGCTTTTTGAATTCGATCTCTTCTGGACATGTTAGCATAAATTAACGGAACCTCAACATTTCTAAGAGCTGTTGCTTTTGGTAAAAGATTAAAGGTTTGAAAAACAAACCCAATTTTTCTGTTTCTAATCGATGCTAGTTGATTATCATCCATTTCATGAACTAGTTCACCTTCAAACTCATAGATTCCTTCTGAAGGAGAGTCTAAACAACCAATCATATTCATTAATGTAGATTTACCTGAGCCAGAAGGACCCATAATAGAAATGTATTCATTTTGTTTAATAGTAAGATCCACACCATCTAGCGCTCTAACTATTTCACCACCAACATCGTAGTGACGTTTAATTTTATCTAAGCTTATTAAATCAGGCATAATTATTGCTTTGAATCTGAATCCTCAGATTCATTTTTAGAGCCACCAATTTGAATTTTAAACCCACCTTTACTTTTTTCTTTATCATCACCAGTAGTTACTACTTTATTATGAGAAAGATCTTTGCTAATTGCGCGATAAGAACCTGTGACAATATCATCACCTTCTTTAAGTCCATTTAATACTTCATAATGTGTTTCAGATGAAATACCCACTTTAATTGGGCGAATGTGAACTACTTTTGCATCTTTAGAAAGCTTAGTTTCTTTTTGCTTTTGATCTATTTCAGTAAGTTTTCCATTTCTTAATACTCCAGCAGGTTTATCACTCAATACAAAAACCAACTCCTCCATTTTTTTTGCTTTAGGTTTTTTCCCTTCATCATTACTAGGACCTCTCTTTGAACTATTTCCTTTTCCAAAAGTATTTTTTTCTGATCCTTCTGGGCGAGCTGTCAAGCTTTGAATAGGAATAGCCAAAACATCTAATTTTTTATCTGTAATAATATTTGCTGTAGCACTCATACCTGGACGAATTCCATCCGGAACATCTATAATTCTTATCTTCACTTCAAAATTAGTAACCTGTTCAGCAGACCCCATGGCTGAGGTTTGCGCCATATGTGCAATTTCACTAACTACTCCATAAAATAGAGTGTCTTGAAATGCATCAATCTCAATTTCTGTAGTGTCACCTAATGAAACAGAGACAACATCATTTTCATTCACATCTACAATTACTTCCATTCGATTTAAATCTGCAATGATCATAAGAATTTCAGCTTGAAACATTCCTCCAACAGCCATCTCACCGACTTCTTTGTTAACGGCCGTTACTATTCCATCTTGAGGTGCTACAATTCGAGCTTTATCTAGATCATCTTTTCGAGATTCAAGTGATGATTTTGCTTGCTCTAAAGAACTCTTAGCGATTTGGAATGATGCTTCCACTCTTTCTAATTCTTGATCGGAGGCTAAGTTTTGTTCGTACATATTTTCAACACGTATTTTAGCGGCCAACTCTTGTTTTACACGTGCTTCAGCTGAGCGAACAGAAGATGCAGTTGAGTTATAATTAGCAAGAAGCTGTTTTCGATCAAGGGTTATAAGATGCTTCCCTTTTTTTACAAAATCACCTTCATTGACCGTAATTGTATCAATCCACGCAGAGGATGTAGCAGAAATTTTAACTTCAGTTTCAGGTTTAATTTTTCCACTAGCATTTACCTTATGTATAACTGTTTGACGACTTACTTTTTCAGTCTCAACTTTAATAACCTCTGTATTGTCTTTCCCTAAGCTAAAAAATATCATGATAGCAAGTAAGGCACTACCTCCAACAATTATCCATTTTTTCTTTTTTGTTAAATTTAGTTTGGCCAATTTTTTCTCCTCTAATTAATTGCTGTATCCAGCGTACCCAATAGGGCTTTTAAATTTGCTTGTTGAATATATGCATCATACTTTGATCTAATAAGAGATGATCTAGCTCTTACAACCGATGCTTGTGAATCTAAGACTTCTAATATAGTAGTAGAACCCTGACTATACCTAACTTGTGCAAGCTTTAGGTCTTCCTCAGCAGATACTAATACTGTTTCATTGATTGGAATAATTTCAAGGTAATTATTTAATTGATCTATTAATGATTGTAGTTGGACTGATAAGTCTTGTAATTGTGATAAATATTGAGACTCCTGTTTATCCACAGCTAATTTAGCTTTCTGAATTCTAGTAGCAATACTGTTTCCACTAAAAATGGGTATTGATATAGATAAACCAGTATTAATACGCTTTTGATCATTAGAACTATTTGAAATCGCATCTCCTATATTATCTGCAGTACCACTCATAGATGTATTAGCGCTAATAGTTGGAAGTCGAGAACCTTTAGCTATTTTTTCTCCTATTTCAGCAGCTGTAATCTGATGCTGTTTTGCTTTTACACTAGGATTAAATTTTTGTACCAGTTCAAATCCAGTTTCAAATTCTGGTACAATTTCTAAAGGTGATTCTACTTCTTCTACTACAAAATCTGCTTCTTTACCAATCAAACCCATTGCATTTTTTAAAGAAAGATAAGCATTTTGAAATCCAGCATCACTATTTACTAAATCAATACGTGCTTGACCAAACCTAACTTGTGCTTTAAGAAGATCTGTCTTTTTTGCAGAACCAAGCTGATAATTTTGTTCAGCATATGCTAACTGTTGTTGTGAACTCATGAGGTTTGAACGAGCTGCATCAATTAATTGTGAAGCCTTTAAATAATTAAAATACGAGGCGTGAACATTGCGAATAATATTGGTTTTAACTTGGCGGTCAAATTCTTCTGCAATTTTGTAATTATTCTTTGCTTGCTTAATAGTATTCCACCAAACACCTCCATCATATATATTTTGCGATAATGAGATTGCTGATGAGGCACTAATTTGGCTACTAATTTTGTCAAGGGAAGTTTCACCTACACCACTAGAAGGAAAGCGTGATTCATTCATACTTCCTGAAAAACGAACAGATGGCAAAATGCTACTGAAAGAGCCTTTAACTCCTTGCCTAGAGGACTCTAGATCCATCGCAGAAGCTTTAAGTGATTCTTTATTTTCTAAAGCTATCTTTATCGCTTCTTCAAGTGAATAAGATTGGCTTAGACCAAAAGCAAAAGGTAATAATAATATTATTATTTTAATAATAATGTCCTTTCCTAATTAGAAAATCCGGCAAAGAAAACGCCTATTCCGGAAAAAAAGATCAATCCAAATAACCATAGTGAAGTCATGACGGTTATAGATGTTTTAGTTGTTTTATTGTATAGCATACTTAGTCCAATCGCCATTATAAATACTCTCCAAAAAGCAAAAAGATCAATTCCATTTAAAAAACTATTTAAGAATTCGCCCTGCTCTCCAACTCCTAAAACCCCTAACCCTGTATATATCATAATATTATCAGAAATATATTGAACAGGTGTTTTAATTATATATTCAACTACAGATGGTAAATATGCAAAAGATGTAATTGTAAATACTTTTCCATATGATCCTCCACCACCTAAAAATAAATTAGCTGTGATCATTGCAAATAAAGTCCAAAACGCAATTCTAATAGGCCACGAAATTGCCATGCTAAAATATGTAGCCATACCTGCCCAAGAATTAGACTCTCCATAAATACGATCGTATTGATTTGAAAGAATTTCCTCTTTCTGTTCTTCTGGGATATTTGAGTTATTGGATATACTCTTTTCAATTTGCTCCCATTGAATATCTGCTATTTGGTCAGATAGAATAATTCCTGAAATAATAGCCAAAGTCATAAGCAGTGCTATTGGATAAAGTGCCTGCTTCCAATTAAAATCATTAACAATTGAACCCATTGTTTCACTGGGCGCGGTAATAACGTTTATAATGGTTCCAAACATACAATACTCCTAAATATTGAAAAGGCTATTAATTGGACGATCAAAAAAATAAAAAGTTTCAATAAATTAAAAAATTTATCAAATCATTTTTTTAAGGACACTACTCTATAACGAATTTACCACCAGTTCTATAAAATGGATAATTTAAATATTCTTCTGAAAAATTGTAAATATCTGAACCCAAGGCTTCAAGAAGGTGCTTTGGGACATCATTACGTTCTAGCACCATATAAGGAATAATTTCATATGTACCTTTTGGTAGATTTAAACCCATATAATCAAAACCGATTTCAATTTTTTGCATTGGACGGTCAATATATTCTCTCATTGTGAAGGCTGAGTCATTATCAACTGTATGTATTAATTTATTAGTTACTATATTTTTTATTAAAAGACCTGTAAAAGTAACGCCGCTTCTATTTTCGATTTTCTTCATTTCACAATATAAATCCGTACGATCTGGAGTTATTGTTACCATCACATTGATTGGGCTATCAAAATTAGATGGAATTGTTTCAGGTGTTACAGTTGTATTAACACCTAACTCGCGCTTCATTGAAACATCTCTCCGAAGTTCACCTTCTAAATTAATAACTTTGTCATCATTCACTACTTGACCTCCTGCAAAAGTGACCGTCACCTTAGATATTTTATAATTTCCTAAAAAGAAATGTATATCATAGTCACCATCGATAATGGCGCCACTTGATGGTTCATTTGAAGCAGGTAAAACAAATTCAAAAGAACCATCAATATCTGTTTTTGTTTGAAGACCTAAATCTTTCGACCATACAAAAACCCCGCCATGGAAACCTTTTGGATAATATTCTACCTTTTCAAGTTTTACATATCCTGAAATTGTTTTATCTGCAATTTTTTTATCACCTCCAAATGGGTTTTCAGTACATGAGAAAATTATAAAAGCAATAAAAATAGATAGTAGTTTTTGCATTATAACTCCATACTAAAAGTGAAATATTTACGCGTATCTCTCAATAATAACCCATTTATAGATGTATCATTTTTCTCTAAATTTCTTCCAGAGTAAGAAAGTTGACCCTTATATGAACCCAAATTAAGCTGGAGAGTCCAGAAAATATCATAATTTGTAAAAGCTGGGAGTTCTATTTCGTTAAACCCTTTTCCAGGAACATTTACCATACCTACTTGTTCGCCCTCATGAAACCATCGAGATCCAATTGAAAAATATTTCCACTTAGCGGTCATAGTTGTTGTAACCTTAAAAATAGATTTAAATGGAAAAGCACTTAAATCCGAAACATTATACTTTGAAAAACCCATTTCCGTAATGATTTTACCATTATATGTTTTCATTTTCATTTTACCTTCTACGCCCATCATATTGGCTACGCCAATATTTTCATAATAACCAACAGGCATTCCAAGTAAATAGGTCACTCTCATTTTATTTATATAATCGTTTCTAAAAAAGCTACCTTGAAATTCAATTGAATTGATATTAGTTATATCTTTAGGTTGGCTAAGAAAATTGATTCCTATCTCAAGTGATTTCATTTTTTCTGGATTTAAACTTCTCTGACCTTTATTGGGCGAGTCTGTTAAACTAATTTGCTGTTGAAGGGTTGGAAACTTGACATTATTTCCTGTTGTAACCCAGTAAGCAATCGTTCTATCGGGTAATCTTTTTGAAGCAATGGTAGATATTTTAAATATATTATTTTTCCATTTATTTTCACCAAAGTCTAGGAAAGAGAGATCATTCTCCTGATTATGGTCAGCTCTAAAATTTAAATCCGATTTATAATCTTCAACTTTATCTTGGCGAAAACTCACATCGAGGTCTGTTAGCCAATAACCCGCTTTATCACCTTTTGAATGAATTTTTAGAACAGTAGCAAAACCAAATTGATTTCGATTTAAGTTTCCACCTACTAATCCTACCTGATTGATGTTCGGTAAATTTCTATTATCCCAAAATTTTAGCTTTGATTTTTCAAGTTGAGCACCAAACATCCACTCAATAATTCCAAGATCTATATATTTTCTAGTATCTAGTTTTTGTGCATTATGATCCAAGTTCCTTGAAATCATTGAAGTTGTATTACTTAGCCCTTGATCTTCCGATAAATTATGGTTGGCATACGCAATATCAACCTCTCCTAAAAAAGAAAACACTCCACTATATTGAACACCTAGCAATTTATTGGTTGATTTAATAATATTTAAATCGCGAGTATTGTCAAAAGTTTGCTTATCCTGTGTAAAGTTAAATTCTAAATTTCCATTAATTTTATCTCCATCAATAACTCTATTCATATCGACTGCATTATGAGTTAAACTAGTTAAAAGACCATTGCTTTCTTCTTCGAGTTCTTCAAAAACACGTTTATAGGAACCTTTTTTTTGATTAATAGATAAAAAAGTATCTCCCAATTGAACCTGTCCGTTAACATTCCAAAATCCTGAATCATATGAACCAAATTGTTGAGAAAATTTTAAATTTTTATCTTTTGTATTTTTTGGGACAATATTCACAACACCTGAAAAAGCATCTGGCCCATAGAGAACAGAGTGGCCACCCTTAACTATTTCAACCTGTTCCACATTTTGCATATCAACCAATGAAAGGTCAAATACGTTATCATAAGGTCTATTTAAACGAAAGCCATTATATAACACTAATACATCATCAGCATTCCCGCCTCTTATAGAAATAGTTTTTCTGCCTGATAGAGATTCATCAATTTGAATACTTTGATCAGTTGACAAAAGATCTCCAGCATCAACAAATGCTCTTAATTCAAATTCTTCTGCTTGCATAATAGATACAGTTTGTGGTAGATCTTTTGCTATTGCTGCTTTTCTTTTAGCACCTGCTGTTTCTATTGCTTCAAACTGTAAAACTCTTGGACTCATCTTAATATTATTTGAAGCATTTAATTCTGAGATTGTAAAGATTACTTCATCGTAACCAATATGTTGAAATTTTATTTTCTGACTAAGGTTTAATTCTGAAATATTTAATTCATAGGTGCCATCTTGATTACTAGATACACCTATATCAGAACCTAAAACGGTTATATTAACTCCGCTCAAATTTGCATCTGTAACTTTATCAGAAATTTTTCCAGTAATACTCTGACCCCAAAGTGTTACACTAGCCAATAATATAGTTAAAAGGTATTTCATTTATTTTTTTCGCTGTTTTTTAAGTACTTATCTTTGATTGAAATAAAGTATTTATATGCAGATTCATAATTATTATCAATTATTTCATCTAAGATTGCTTCTTCAATAGCCACTTTAATTTGGCCTACAATTCGTCCTTCAGTTATACCACAAACTTCCATAATCTCATCACCACGAACTGGAGACTGAAAGAATTTAAGATTATCTCGCTCAGTAACGTCCTTCATTTTTTCTTCTACTCGTTCAAAGTTTCCCATATATTTTTTAACTTTTTTAGGATTTTTTGTAGTGATATCTGCTCGACATAATGCCAATAAATCATCTAGATCATCTCCAGCAGCGACCATTACTCGACGTACCGCAGAATCCGTAATCTCTTTTTTTGCTAAAGCAATCGGTCTAAGGTGTAACAGAGTGAGTTTCTTCAAATAATCTCTAAGATTATTTGATAATTTCATTCGCTTACTCACCTTATTAAGCATTCTTTCACCTACTGCATCATGCCCATGAAATGTATATCCCTTTTTTTTGTCAATCCGCCTTGTATTGGGTTTTGCTATATCATGCACTAAAGCTGCAAATCGTAGTTCCATTTTTTCTGAAAGTTGAGCTGAATTATCTACAACTTGCATTGTATGAAAGAAAATATCTTTGTGGTGCCACTCACCCATTTGATCCATACCATACATAACATGAATCTCTGGAAAAACAAATTCCATTAATCCGGTCTCTTGCAAGATTGTTAGCCCAATAGAAGGTTTTTTAGTTGATAAAATTTTACAGAACTCAGTTGTTATTCTTTCTTTTGATACAATTGAAATCCTATTTGATTGCCTTTTCATCGAACTTAAACATTCATCATTGATTTTTAAATCAAGCCCGGAAGCAAAATATGCTGCACGCATCATTCGAAGAGGATCTTCTGAGAATGTTTGATCTGGATCTAAGGGAGTTACAATATGCTTTTCTTTTAAATCTTTAATACCATTATAGGGGTCATGTAAATCACCAAAATCATTTGGTGTTATGCTCATCGCCATTGCATTTATTGTGAAGTCCCTTCTTATCAAATCGCCATGCAAATCTGTATAGGTTATTTCATTAGGCTTGCGAGAATCTTCATTATATGTCTCTTGCCTTGCAGCAGCAACTTCAATTGGAATTGGTTTTGTAGGAATGTGTGCTGTAGAAAATTTAGGGAATGGTACTATTTTTTTCACACCCATTGATTTTGCAATTGTTTTCGCAAATTCAATACCATCTCCAATTACCATAAGATCTATTTCTTTTAGTTCTCTACCAAGAAAAAGATCTCTTACTACACCGCCTACAACATAAACTTCTTTACTGTTTTTTTCAGCAATCTTACCAATCTCTTGTAATATGGACTTTGGTAATTGATGGTTATCTAATAAATCTTGAATATTTGCCACGATAAAATTTAACACATTTTATTAACAGGCTTACTTCAAATATAAACTCATCATCCCGCAAACAAAAAACCAAGATTGCCAAGTTCAATCCATCCTGAATTTGCAAATTTCTGGTTTCTTAAAAATCCAGTGCCTGTATTTGGCTACAAATCGGTAGATCATATCCCGTATTGGTAATGGGATAAACCAAGAAATAAAAAACCATATCTTCCAGTACCATCTCAAGTAAAGCAAACACCGTATTACCGCTGCAGATCTGATATAAGAACGACCATTCCTCATTAGGTAAACTGTATCAGACCTCTGTTGCCATTCAGGGAAAGTATCAATTAGTTTTTGAGCATCATCTGATTTTATAGGTCTATATGCAATATCAGCACCGGGTGCCAGTCTTGGGTCCATGAAAAATGCTAACTTGTGGCATAGGCCACAATCCCCATCCAATAGTAGGACATCTCTGCTAGAATCCAGCATTTATGTTACAACATCCTCAATCGAGTACGTATGAACTACTACACTTAGAATCAATAAAGCTCCAATCGGGTTATGAGACTCACGCACTCTCTTCTATTTCAAATTGGCTAGAGGCGAATGGGTGTCGATTTATTCCAAATGTTTCCATGTTCGTTTCCCTTTTTATTTTTTACTTAGTTAGTAGATTCAAGGCAATTTAAATAAATCTTCGATAGAGCAGTTAAGCGTTTTTGCAATTTTTAATGCAAGAACCGTTGAAGGGACATAAACTCCATTTTCAATTGCATTAATGCTTTTTCTTGAAACTTCGGCACTCTCAGATAGTTCTTGTTGCGTTAACCCTATTGATTTCCTGAGTTCCTCAAGATTGTTTAGAAGATTTTTGTGATGTTTACCCAATGTTATTCTTTTTCAAATTCTTCTACTGCTTTTGTGATACCAGTGCTATCATTTGGAAAAAGGTATCCAGCAATAAATGTCCCAACTCCAATTGTACCAACCAATAGACCTACACCTTTTAATATTGATCCCAATGCAACTACGCCGAAAAGATATAAACCTATACCGACAAAAAAAGTTATCATTCCACCTCTTCTTAATTCTATGGGTTCTTTCTTCTTTTCACCTTCTATTTTGCTTATCAGCTCTTCTATCTTTGATGGATCATCAATAGTTTTAGCAACCTCAATAATAGCAGCTCTCTTATTTTTCGCATCATAATACAACCAAATAAATACCGCTAAAGGAATTACTATTCCGCTTAGAATTCCAACTAAAGCTATTATATCATTCATATTTTATATCCTTATATGTAACGTAAACTTATCACTATTATTTTGAGAAGTAAAGGTTACATTTATTTTTTTTATATAAAGCTTACAACCACATTGATGGGTAAGTATTTGTAGATTTGGATTGAAATAAGATTAATATACACATCAAAAGTGTTTGAATCGATAATCTCAATAATTATTAAGGAGTTTATATGCCATATAAAAAAATGATGTCTATAGTTGCAACAGTGCCTCTAATATTTTTGATTGCTTTTGTTGCGATTCCAGAGTTTTTTGTTTTACAGTGGTACCCTGGTGCCGAAGGATTAGCTTTAAAAATAGGAATAACTCATCGGTACGATATGGCTGGAATGCTATTTATGGTTGCGTGTTTTGCATTTCAATCTAGAAACATTGAGAAAGTGGATAACCAAAAAGACATTCTTTTGGGTGCTACTATCGCTTTCTCTACGATGTGTGCTGTCATAATCTCTTTGCATTTATTTCGTGGTATCCCGTTGGATATACCGCCAATGATTGCCACAGGAACATTAGCCGCACTTAGTTTCTGGTCACGTTCGAAGCTAAACTGATATTGCCCTATACTGTTGGAAGATTTTGTTCCAACAGTATAGGTTGAGGATCTGATATGGGCATCGAATTATACAACTAGTAGATTGTGCCGTTTTATAAAGAAATACCATAACGCTGTTGAAATAAGCATAATAATTCCGCCTGTAAATGATGTAATCAATGATGTTTTTAAACCACTAATTAAAATTTGTGGAGAAATATTACTAATATTTGCTACTGCATTAGATGCAGAATTAATTCCAAGATATGTTGCAAATATACCAAAAACAGCACTAAAAATACCTAGTAACACAATTGAATTAGTGTTGTAAGGCTCTTTAATATTTTTTAGTGAAATAAAAATTACACTACCAAATAATATTAGCAGTACCAGCATAAAAGGTCCACCATTTAATAAAGTTTCTATCATCTTACTTATCCTTATTTTTTAATTTTATTAGATTATTACTTATTATTTCAAATATGTCTTTTCTATCTTTGTCATTTTTTTCATCTGAATATGTCTGATACTCAAGTAGATCTCCAGGCTGACAGTCAAGAACAATACAAATCTTTTCCAGTGTCTCAAACCTAACGCCTCTCACATTACCATTTTTTAACATTGATAAATTTGTCAATGACAGTCCAACTGCTTTTGATAGCTCAGTAAGTGAAATCTTTCTTTTCACTAGCATAGCATCTAGATGAATGGTTATAGGCATATAATAAATTCTTTAGCTTTGATCATTAATATAATATTACACTAATTATTAAGTACAATACAAACTATTTTAAGTATTACTTAAACTATTTACCACCAATCACCTTATAATACTCACGCAGTTTCTTCTATTTTAAATTGGCTGGAATATGAATAGGGGTCAATGAAAGAGAGCTTTATTTCATAATCAGAGAAAACTCTTCAAAAGAATATTCAATCCGTCCACCAGATATGGTATTTCCATTTTTAGTCCCATTCTGAATATTAATTAATGCTTTTTTTAATAAATTTAAGGATCCAGGATCGGCAATTGGCCCATTGTGTGCCGGATGCAAAGTATTTAAATGCTCTACTATATTAGAAAGGCGTTCAACCGATTGATAATAAGCATCTAAGTCTGTTTCGGGTGCAAATAACCAAATAGGGCCATCATAATACAAATCTCCCACCCAAAGTAGTCCTAAGTCTGAGTCGAGAATTGAAATTGCATCAGGTGTATGCCCGGGGGTGCTCAATACTTCAAGAATACGACCGCCCAAATCGATTTTATAACCATCCCTTATGAATTTTTTTACTTTAAAATTGGGTGTATGATATGTTGAGATATTTATGTCATCAGGGAGTGCACCACATAATGCTTCTTTTGATACTTCTTCCCAAACTAGTTCATTGGAATATCCACCAGAGTTATTTTTGGTATAATCCGTATCCATTGCAAGAATATCTCGGAATTCTGAATTACCACCAATATGGTCAAAATGTGTATGTGAATTAATTACAATCACAGGTAAGCTTGTAAGTTCATTCACTACTCCACTTATTTTACCTATACCATTTCCCGTATCGAAAAGCAGGGCTTTTTCTTTGCCTAAAATTAGATAAGAGATTACCTCTTGCCACTGGCGTGGCTCATGTATGGCAAAAACATCATTTTCTAATTTATAAACCAAAAACCATTCACTTGATACAGGTACTGGTTCAAGACTCGCATAAATGGCACGTGGTAAATCTTTACACCAACTATCTGAAATAATGCTTAATGAATCAATCCCACTGGTGCCCTGTGAATAAATATGTCCAATAAAAATAAATAATAATCTCACACGGTTAATCATACTTAAATCTACCCATTATTCCACAACCAAAAAAACCCCAACGATTGTGGTGCACGATTTAAACCGATGATACTTTTTTTGGTCAGGAAATTCCCTTAGTTTCCAACTATGAGAACTCTTATCTCACTATTAATCTTATCATCATTACTAATAGGTCAATTTGGGAAAGTTGAAGTTACAGTAGATGATAGACTTCTTCGTGCTAGCGAACGACAAAAAGTCTCATCAATTCGAGATGAAGTAAGTCGTTTCTTTGGAGGACAACTATGGGATGATAAATTTCAGGGTCTAAATATTCCTCTTAATATATCTATTGTTTTTCAAGGCGTTGCTCAAAAAGGTGGCATGGAAACTTTTCATGCGCAAGTATTAGTCTCTGATGGATCAGATATCAGATATTTTGATAAGGCACTTCAGTTTCATTACAATGGTGGAAGTTCAATACAGTTTGATCCAGTAATTTTTGATCCATTAGGTAGCTTTTTTGCATATTATGCTTATGCTATTTTAGCTGGATGGATGGATACTTATGAGTTTTATGGTGGTAATTATGGTTATGGACAAGCTCGTGAAATCGCATTAAGAGGTATGGCTTCTGATTATCCAAAAGGATGGAGTTCTCGCGTACAATTATTAAAAGAAGTTACTGGCAATAAAGGCCTTCGTGAAGCTCGTTTTGCATTTTATGTGGCCATGGATCTTTTTGATCAAGGCAACCCCGATGACGCATTAAATGAGTTCAAACTTATGATGGAAGGATTCGAAATTGTTTTTCGCCAATTTCCAACTGGAAGAACACTATATTTTATTAATGCTCACAGGGAGAAACTCGTTAACCGTTTAAATTTATTAGGCCAAAAAGAAATGTTACTTCGTCTTTCTGAGATGGATCCAGCACACAAAGATATTTACATTCGCGGTTTAAGTAAAAAATAGTTATTCTTTAATAATATCAATTGATCTTTTCTTACCTCTTATATAGTAATCAAAAACCACACTACCCCAAAATAGCCAAGATAAAACTTTTTTATCCTTAACTGTTCTTATCGTTTTTATATGCTTCCGCCTTTTCAAAATAGCAAATGGATGTGTAATGATCCATAATAATGATTTTATTATTCCAAATACATGATTGAAATCCATTCTAAGTAAGGCATAACTCAATGCAACAAATTCTAATGAAAATCTAATTGGCAAAATGTATAAGGCTAAAGGTAAACTATAATTACTAAGAACCATTTGCAGTGAATTTCGGTGGTTTAAATATTGTTTCTTTAAAGAGAACATTGGTAGAGTTACCGCATTTTTATGATAAACTACACTACTTGGGATAGCCCAAGTTTCTTTATTCACCAGATGAAATTTCCAACAAAGGTCAACCTCTTCCTGATGAGCAAAAAAGCTTTCATCGAAGCCCCCAACCAATTCAAAATCAACTTTTCTCACCATAAATGCTGTACCACTTGTCCAAAAAACTGGCCGCATACTATCGTATTGACCTTTATCTTCTTCTAATTCTTGGAAGATTCGCCCTCTAGCAAAAGGAAACCCTAAAATATCTAGCCAGCCTCCTGCTCCGCCAGCATAATCAAACTTTGTACGATCATAATAATTTAAAATTTTAGGTTGAACTGCTGCAACTTTGGAATTCAATTTAAGAAAATCAACTAGTGGAAATAGCCAATTTGGCTCTTGAATTGTATCATTATTTAAAAAAACAAGATATTCACCATTGGCTATCTTAGCTCCTCGATTGCAACCACCCGCATAGCCAAAATTTTCAGAATTTTCTACTAAGTTTATTTGAGGAAAGTTTAAAGTTACTAGATCAGGACTGCCATCAGTTGATGCATTATCAACAACAATAATTTCAAAATTATCATATTCTGTTAATATAAGTGATTCCAAACACTCAGTAAGAATATCAATTCCATTCCAATGTGGAATAATAATAGATACTTTTGGATTTTCCATATTTAACTTCATAAGAGATTAAACCAAAATCTCTTCTTACCTACTTACATTATTCTAATTTTAAATCTTCAAGGAGTTGTTTGGCAACCGGATCGTTAGGGTTTTTATTTAACCAATCTGAGATTACTAATTCTGCTTCATTAATCATATCTAACTTTTTGTAGGTGAAAATCAAGGAAGAAACAATCTGCGTAAAGTAATTTCTCCATTCTTGCATTTCATTTTGCGAAACTAGACGTTGTCCATTTTCAATGGATTTAAATTCTTCATATAGTCCTTCAAAAATAGTTTTACCTACATTAAATGAATCTAATTGTGAAAGATATGCTTGACCATAGTCTACCTTATCTCTAATTGTAAGGTCACTCCTCTGCATGAGGATGTCCATTATACGTTTTAATTCTTCTTTATTACCCAATTCACCATATAGACGTCCCAATTGATAGTGAAGATCTTTCGCATCATATCGAATTGTTCGTTCTGGTATAACATCTTGCATTTTATCTATTACAGCTAAAGCCTTTTTTCGGTGCATTTCTGATTTTTCTGAATCAGTATTTTGATAATCTTTAAAAGCCATATAATGATATGCAGCTAATTGCATATGAGCACTTCTTAAATTTTGAAGGAGGCGTATATTTGTTGATGGAAAATAATAAACATCTTCTCTTCCTAGATTTCTATAAAGATATCCAGGTTTATAGTCTTTTGACCATATATCACCTTCAAGTTGCAACCACTCTTTTGCTTCAATATCTTTTTGCCAAACATCAGAATTAGATCCCGACATAAGGTTCGTCCACATGCGCTCCTCATTAATAGGGTTTCGCTTATCTATTTTATGCGGACGCAAGCGATAAACTAACCCTTCCATTTCAATATGATCCTCGAGACCAAGTCGATTACTCGCAGGTACTGTAACAGCAAAATATATTGGATATTTCCATTTAGCATCAGAAATAATTTTCAAAATCATCATATCTTTTACCATTAGTGCAGCACCAGCAAAAGTAGGATTCACTTGCCATTCTATAAAACCATCTTTATTTTTTTCAGATTTAGGGGTTGGGATTTGAACATTCCTGGACTTCCAAGGCTGAAGCCCAGAAGAAATATCTATAATTTGACTATCTGTCATGTTTATAAATTGATCTAACTCAGATGAACTTTGATTTGCTCGACGAGAATCACGTATTTGGCGTATATACCATTCAGTATTTAAAAGACTAAGATTTGCAACTGTAATATCTTTTCTAATACCTTCAACTTCTTGTAAATACCAAAGTGGAAAAGTATCATTATCACCATTCGTAAATATGATAGCATTCGGTTCACAAGACTGTAAAATATTATAACTGTAATCCCAGGCAAGTCGATTATCAGAACGATTATGTTCATGATAATTCGCTCTTAACATCATTCCTGGCATCGCTAATAAGAGGAATGAAAAGATTCCGATTAATACATTTTTTGAATAGGGTTTATTATTTAAATATTTTTTTACCCAATCTCCAAGTGCCGATACAGCGATTGAGATCCACATTGCAAAGGCGAAGAAGCTACCCACATAAGAGTAATCTCTTTCTCGAGGCTGAGGATTATCTTGATTAACAAAGATTATAATAGCAAGACCCGTCATAAGAAAAAGACTCAATACAGAAAAAGCCTGCTCTCTATCTTTTTGAAAATGAAAGAACATTCCCCAGAGGCCAAAAAGAAAAGCCAGTGGAAAACCAAATTGAAACCAATCTACACCATCTTGGTCAGTCGTGGCACCGTAAGCTGTTACATATTTATCAGTGCTTGGTCCTCTTCCTGCAAACTGCCATAAAAAATACCGCCAATACATTTTTTTTACTTGATAGCTCCAAAAATAATTCCATTGCTTATCTAAACGATACGTTTTGTATTTCCTATCTTGAGAGGGAGAATATTCTCTTCCACTTGTAGGTCTACCTACAGCTTCATGTTTTGATGGCAAACCATCAAATCGTCTTGGAAATTGGAACATTTGACCATATTGTTCTCTTTCCATATAAGCAATCGCACGTGAAACAGTAGAGGGGTCATTCTCATTAATTGCTGGACTTTGACCTGATCGAATAAATATCATAGCATAGCTTGAATAACCAATTAGTATAAAGACCACAGAGGTAAGTGCTAACGCATATTGAATTTTTTTTATTGAAACAGTGTAGACCATTGCGCCAACAATAGCTAAAGCCAGTAAAATAGTCATTGATAAACCAATAGCATTAACAAGCTTTGGAGTTCCATTAATAATACCAACATTAATAATTAAATAAACCAAGCCAGTTATCAAGGTTGTTATTAAAAAGCCTTTGAAAGAAAATTTATATTTTTTGAAATAAATAATAAGTGCTACAAAAGGAAGTGCTAATAGATTTAGTAGATGAACACCGGTTGCTAATCCAATCATATAAGCAATAATTAAGATATATCTTTCATTTCCTTTTTCATTAGCTCTTTCAGCCCAATGAAGGATCAACCAAACTACAATTGCTGTAAAAAATGTAGAAAAGCCATATACTTCTGCCTCAACAGCATTAAACCAATGTGAATCGGTAAATGCAAATGTTAGCGAACCAACTAAGGCTCCTCCAAAAGTAATTAATGCATCTATTTGAGTTTGTATTTTACCTCTGTAATTTGATATTAATTTGACGCTACCTAGATATAAGTACATAACAGCTAAAGAGCTGACTACTGGAGAAATAAGATTGATACGAAATGCAATGTCAGGATTAAATGGAATCATAGAAAAAATACGACCAATAATCAAATATAATGGACTTCCAGGAGGATGAGGAACTCCTAAAATAAATGAAGTCGCAATAAATTCACCTGAATCCCAATAAGGGACTGTATCCGCCATAGTTAATAGATATATTAAGAATGAAAGACCGAGCGTTACTACGGCAACAAAACGGTTTAATTGAATGAAATCTTTATGGATCAATTTTATTTTTCTTTCTTACTTTTTGATGACTTCTTTGATGATTTTGTCTTTTTGTTTGCTTTAGGTTTCTCTTTTTTTACTGGTGACGTTGATTCTTTATCTTCATCAATTTTATCTTCTTCAGATGACTTTTTTTGCTCGTCAATAAAATTTAGTTTTAGCTCACTTAGACTATGAATTATAAACTGTTCTTCCCACTCGCTAAGATTACCTTTCATTTTTGTTTGAAGCATATCCAATAAATCTATATAATAAGTAGCTTGATCTAAGTTCCTTTCCATTTTATCAGAAACTGGATTTTTAACCTTTCCTAATGATATCCAAGCACTCTGTACAAATGTGTTTACAAGGTGAATAAATAATTGATCTTCTTTTTTTAATTGTTCTTCGGTCATGCTCTTCCTCTTAAATAAGTTATAATTATTTTAAAAAAATTGTTTCGTAATCAGCCAACAAAATTACGTTAAATAGTAACTAAATTAAAAAAACTAATAAATCATGAAATATTTACATTTTGAAGTTTGTCTTGATATTCATTTACTAATCGACTTCGAATTTTATTATGTTCTTGCTGGCTTAAAGTAGAATCTTTTTTTACCAAAGCAAAAGCTGCCGTTCTTGCATTTCTTAGAATTGGACCATCTGTTACCATATTTGCAATTTTATATTTTAAAAATCCACTTTGACGTATACCAAAAAACTCGCCGGGGCCTCTTATTTTTAAATCTTCATCAGAAATTTTAAAACCATCATTGGTAGATTCCATAATCCTAAGTCTATTTTTTGAAGTTTCTGTAATTTTCCTATGAACCAAAATACAATAGCTTTTTTCAGACCCCCTGCCAACTCGACCTCGAAGTTGGTGAAGTTGCGTAAGTCCAAATCTCTCTGCATGCTCAATTAGCATAACCGTAGCATTGGGTATATCTATTCCAACTTCTATCACCGTTGTTGAAATAAGAATATTAATTTTATTTTGATTAAAACTAGTCATGATCTCATCTTTTTCTATCTTTTTCATTTTACCATGCAAGAGTCCTACTTTTAATTTAGGAAATATTTTTTCTGACAAATGAGAGTGCATTTCGACTGCAGCTTTTAAATCAGACTTTTCTGATTCTTCAACTAGTGGATACACAACCATACACTGCCTTCCTTCTAAAACTTCATCATCCATGAATTGATAAACTTTTTTTAGTCTACTTTCATTCACTGTTTTAGTTACAACCGGAACTCTATTCTTTGGCATCTCATCAATTATTGATAGATCCATATCACCATGGTAAGTAATTGCTAGGGTTCTAGGTATTGGCGTTGCCGTCATCGCTAATAAATGCGGATTGGAACCCTTGGATAATAGCGTACCCCTTTGACTTACACCAAACCGATGTTGTTCATCAATAATGCAAAAACCTAAAGATTTAAAAATAATATCTTTCTGAATAAGAGCATGAGTCCCAATAATGATATTAATTTGACCACTCTCTAGCGCATTTAAAATATTACCTCGTTCTTTTGCCGGTGTACCCCCAACAAGTAACGCACAAGTCATATGAGCAGTCTCAGAATACTTTTTGAAAGATTCAAAATGTTGACGAGCTAATATTTCTGTGGGTACCATTATAGCTACTTGTGCCTCATTCGCAACTGCAATTGTTGTAGCTAAAATAGAGACAATCGTCTTTCCCGAACCAACATCACCCTGCAAAAGACGATTCATTGAGAAAGGTTCAGCTAAATCAGATTTTATTTCTTTTATAACTTTTTTTTGTGCATTTGTAAGTTCAAAATCAAGACTTTCAGAAATAATTTTATATTTTGGACCAATTTTATTTAATGCTTTTGTTCCTATTTTTTTTGAAGAGGATTTACGAATAGCCATAAGCAATTGAAGAAAAAAATGTTCATCAAACTTTAAGCGATTAATCGCTTCATTCAGTTTCTCTTCAGATTTAGAAAAATGAATATTTCTTAAAGCCGAATCAAGAGCTGTTAATCTATACTCTTTTTTAAAACTGTCAGAAAAATGGTCAGGGACATCTTTTAATTGATTAAAAGTTGTTTGAATCATTCGTCGAATATTTCTACTATCTATTCCAGCCTTATTAAGTTCAGCAGGAATTGAATAAAGAGGTATAATTTGCCCTGAATTCACTGGGTCTTCATCATTTTTTAATTTCTCATATTCAGGATGTACCATTTGATGACCATTAAAAAAATCTACTTTACCACTAACCGCTAGACGATCTCCAACAGAAATAGATTTATTGATATATCGAGCTCCATTGAACCAAGTCAGTGTCACCATGCCCTTGCCATCAGATAATACAGCTTGAAAATATTGACGACGCTTTCCTCGCCTCATTCCGGCTGCTTCTACTTTTCCAATTATAGTAGCATCATGATTGACCTTTAGTTTTGAGATAGGAAGAACCGTTGAACGATCTAGATACTTCCTGGGGTAATAACTAATAAGATCTAAAACGGAAAAAATATCAATCGCAGAAAAAGCATCAGATCTGGTAGCGCCGATGCCTTTTAATGATTTGATTGATGAAGAAAGAGATAAAGCCTTTTCAGGCACAACCAATTACTTCCATTCCTTACGATAGGTATAAGTAATAATTTCTGAAGTATTTGCAGGAATCATTAAAGGGAAGTGAATAGTTGAAGCATCTTCTTTTCTATAATTTGCTGAAGCATCTCGTATAACCCAATCACCATATATATGTTCAATTAAGCGAACTTTAATATCTTTCGAAAGGGTATTTGAGACTTCAATACTTATAGTACCTTCTTCACTTTTTCTTTGTCTGTCATAATTCAAAACTTTGCGTTTACCTACAACGTTAAAAGCTCGGCCAGATATAATTGTTGCATTAGCTCCTTTTGGTACCTGTCGAATCTCATCTTCTCCAACATACTCAATATTTCCACTTGATGATGATTGATAGAGCTGAATCTTCCCCTTTGGCAATGGTACTCCCAAATTATTTTCTTTCGTATTCGAGATTTGATATTCAATTCCAAGGGGCTCTTCTTTTTGACTTTTTTCATCGTTCTCAAATAAATAAGTTTTTTCAAACGAGACTTCTCTGGAAGAATAAAGACGTGTTGTAATACTTTCTTCCCCTTTTAAATTGATTTTATTTCCTAATGAATAAATATGATAATCTCCTAAGGGATCCTCTTTCATTCCTGAGTTTTTTTCACTTTCAGAAATTGAACGCATCATTATAGGAGGAGTACTCATATTTCCATTTTGCTTTAGCTTACCTTCAACTAATTGAATTGATAAATCAATAAAATTTAAATTGCTATTATTTTTAATATATGCCTCAGCCAAAAATTCAGCAACGTTACCCGACTCATCTAAAATAAGCCTATAGGTGGCATCCCAGTCAAAACCTTTTGATAAATATATTAGGTTTCCGGTAACACTACCTGATCTTTTATAAGGTGATATTACCCAAGTTAAAGAAGGTTTGAAAATAGCATTGTTTGGCTTTCCTGGTACTGTTATATAATCTACTCTATCTCGGTTAAATGATATTGTTGTTCTTTTTTGAGTAATAGTAATATTATCTCCACGCATTTCAACTAACGTACCTTTAAAAGAAGTTCCATTGATTAATTCGACTTGAATAACTTTACCTAGAAAATTATTTAAATACTCAGAAAAATAGAAAACATCCTGATTTAATCGCTGCATATTTACTATGCCATTTTGCAGGGTAAGAAAAGGGGAATCTTTAATCAATCCTACAGGCAAAAGATCCCATGATATTGTATCTTGTCCAAGAGTAACATCCCAAGATACAGGTTGTTTAACAAGCCCAAAACCATCCTTATACATTGTCATTGTTGCATTTTTTGACTGAGCAATTAGTAAAGATGAAGCTATAAGTATTCCGATAATCTTTTTCATTGTAACATATCCAAGTTTGCTTTTACGAGATTAAATTCAGCTGTCATGTCCTGCAATTTTTGGTTTTCGTGCTTAACCACATTATCAGGAGCCCGATCAACAAAATTTTTATTTGCTAATTTTTTTTCTGTGTTTTCAAGATGGCCTGAAAGTTCATTCATTCGTTTAGAAAGACGCTCCATTTCTTGATCTAAATCTATTAATCCTTTAAGTGGAACAAATAGCTCCATCTTTTGGACTACTGCAGTTGCAGTTTGCGATGGCTTTTCTATTTCATCCGCTAAAGTCAATTTATCAATTCTTCCTAATGCTATGATAATATTTTCAAACGCTTCAATTTTTGACCTATTTTCACCTACACCTCGTATTAAAACATTTGCTTTTTTGTCTTGAGGTACATTCATACTACTTCTAATTGTTCTAACCGCAGTTACTATTTGCTTTAATAAATCTACTGAATCATCAGCATTAATATCTTGGTGAGACTTATCACCTTTTATCCATGGAGATACTATGAGATCTTTATCCGTATCATTCTTAAAATAAGACCATATTTCTTCTGTGATGAACGGTGCATAAGGATGAAGTAATGTTAAGATACCTTTAATTACAAAAATACAAACAGCCTGAGACTCTTTTGCTTTTTGTTTATCATCTCCATAAAACCTAGTTTTTGCAATTTCAATATACCAGTCGCAAAAATCACTCCATGTAAACTCATATATAGCTTTAGCAGCTTCATTAAATCTAAATTTTTCTAATTCTTTATTAACTTTTAGTGCTGTTTGATTCAGGCGATTAATTACCCACTTTTCAGGAAGATCTAGGCTCAGTTCATCTAAATTAGTTGTTATTATATCTTCTTCATCTAAATTCATTTGTACAAAGCGTGAAGCATTCCAAAGTTTATTCATAAAATTTCTACCGATCTCTAATCGATCATTTGAGAATAAAACATCTAAACCTTGAGGTGCCATTAACATTGTACCAAATCGTGTTGCATCTGTACCATATTCTTTAAATAAATCAAATGGGTCAGGAGAATTACCTAGAGATTTACTAAACTTCTTACCGGTTTCATCTCTAAGGATTGAGGTAAAATACACATCTTTAAATGGAATATCGTTTAAAAATTCATGACCGGCCATAATCATTCGTGCAACCCAAAAAAAGATAATATCTGGACCAGTGACCAATGCATTTGTAGGGTAAAAAGTATCTAAGTTCTCATCGGAGTTAGGCCAATCATGAACTGCAAAAGGCCATAGCCACGATGAGGCCCAAGTATCTAATACATCATTATCTTGTGTCCAATTATCTGGATCATCAGGTCCCTCTACAGATACATGTATTTGACTCGGGTCACTATTAAGATACCAAACTGGGATTTGATGTCCCCAACGAAGTTGACGACTAATACACCAATCCTTAATATTTTTCATCCAATGATTATAGGTTTTAACCCAATGAGAGGGGTGAAAATTTATTTTATTTGAATTAACAAGTTCCAATGCTGGTTTAGCTAAACTATCCATCTTTAAAAACCATTGATCTGATAAATAAGACTCGATGGGAACATTCCCACGTTCGGAATATCCGATGTTATTCGTATAATCTTCGACTTTATCAAGTCTTCCTTCGTTTTTCATATCGCCAACCACTTCTTTTCTTGCTTCTTCTCTTGATAGTTTTTGATATTTATTCGGAACATTCGAATTCATAGATGCATCTTCATTCATAATATTTATGAATTCTAAGCTATGACGCTCACCAATTAAAAAATCATTAGGATCATGAGCCGGTGTCACTTTCACACAACCCGTCCCAAATTCAGGGTCGACATAATCATCTCCTATTATTGGTATTTTTCGACCTACCAAAGGAAGTGTAATCGTTTTCCCAATCAAATGTTTGTATCGATTATCTTCAGGATGGACAGCTAATGCAGTATCTCCAAGCATTGTCTCTGGTCTCGTTGTTGCAACTGTCAAACAGTCATCTGAATTAGATATAGGATAAATAAAATGCCAAAGTTTTCCATTTTTTTCTTTATGAATTACTTCTTCATCACTTATTGCTGATTTCGAGACCGGGCACCAATTAACTAATCTATGACCTTTATATATTAACCCTTTATTATATAACTGAACAAAAGACTCAAGTACTGCTTTTGAATAACCTGCATCCATTGTGAATCGTTCACGATCCCAATCACAAGAACAACCAAGTTTTTTTAGTTGGTTAATTATTATTCCACCATATTTTTCTTTCCATTCCCAGGCATGAGATAAAAACTCATCTCTTGATAAACTTTCAAGATCAATCCCTTCAGATTCCAACATAGTTACAACTTTTGTTTCAGTTGCAATTGATGCATGGTCCGTGCCAGGAATCCAGCAAACATTCTTACCTTCCATTCTGGCCTTACGTATAAGAACATCTTGAATCGTATTATTTAGGACATGACCCATCGTTAACATTCCTGTTACGTTAGGAGGAGGAATGACTATGGAGTAGGATTCTTTATTAGAATTGGAATCACCTTTGAAATAATCGTTAGCCAACCAGTGTTGATACCAATGATCTTCAAGCTCATTCCAATTATAAGATTTGTCAAGTTTTGTTTTTGACATATTAAATTAAAGTTTGATTTTATCTATAGGTGATGCGCACAAAAATTAACGATCTAATATTAATGAAAATGCGGTTGTTAACTTTAAAACATTTTGATTGGCTTTTACTAGATTACCCGATATGATTCGGCCAAGGTTTCGCATCACTTTATAACCAATCTCAGGATTCGCATCACAAATTGTATAAAGATCCGATTTATCTAAACGTGCTAAAGTGCAGGTGGTTTCTGCTCGAACATTCGCTGTTCTTCGATCACCTTCATTAAATATTGACATTTCACCAAACTGAGGATGCATTTCGCTTGTAAGCTTTAAAATTGCTTTTTCACGGTTATCTGATTCTCCTTTATTCATAGAAAGTGTAAGTGCTTGGTTAATCTCAACACTACCACTTAATAATAGATATATGGAGTCTCCCTGCTCTCCTTCCGTAATAAATTTTTTGCCTTTATCTATCATTACTTCTTTAAGAGCTGAATGAAATTGACTTATTTGATCATCCTTTAGATCATCAAAAATCTGAAATTGATTTAATTGATTATTATTCATTATAAACTCACGGTATAATTATAGCCCGCTCTCCTTCTTTAATAGTATAGTCTTTGCTTGGATTAATCACTACATTAATTTTGCTTTCTTCCTGTAGATTTATCCCTCCTTCTTTTAATTTTCTTTCAATAAAAGAATCAAGAGCTGAAGCATCCGAAGACAGAATTGCACCTATCCCAAGATTTTCATCCTCAGCAAAAACACCAATCAATAGCGAACCATTTAATTTCCGATAATAATCAAACAAATCACTATAAGATTGACTGATAAATTCCGTTGGAATCTCTACTCGTCTAAAACGCGAATTGGAATTACTCTCAATTAATTGGTTTGCGATCTGTGGTATTCCTGGGTCAACTACATGAGAAGCTAAAATGTGTGCACTAAAATCATCTCCAACTACCACTTCATCTGCATCTGCTCTCTTTATATGCGTTAAATTTTCTCGATCTAATAAATAGGCAACCACACGAATATTTGGATCCATACTTTTAATTGTTAATGTCGCAAAAATGGTTTTCTCATCATAAGTCGCAACTTCGGAACCCGTAGTATTCGGTATAACGATAACAGTATTTGCTTCAAAAATACTGGCCTTATTTAATATTTCTTCCTGAGTGAAATCACCTGAAACGAAATGTATATTTAATTGTTGATATCTATTCTTGAGTTGGGTGACATCTTCTTCATTCATTTCGTTAATAAGAACTAATTCTTTTTTCTTACCACCACTTAGATGTTGAATAGAGTCTAATACTCGACCTCCATTAGGGTTCCATCCACACAAGATTAAATGGTCATTTAAGTTTAATTGTTCCAAACCTTTACCCTCCCGAATTTTTTGTGCAACAAAAATAGAAGAAATAGATGCTGTTAGCAATGACACAAGTGAAATACCAATGAACATAATTATAACAGCAAACATTCTTCCAGCTGGTGTTGCTGGAGAAAAGTCACCATAACCAACCGTGGTCATTGTTACTATGGCCCACCAATAAGGATTGTCATTTTTAGATATTTCGCCTGGTTCTAACCATTGTAGAATTATACCGCCAAGTACCATTGTAAGTAGAATCCCTGCACCTACCTGGAAAAAACTGTTACGAATTAATGTTCTTATCCATAATCGCATTGATTTAATTTAATTATTCTAAACATATAAAAATGGCTTAAATAAGGTCTGAGAAATCTAAAATTCTTTTGTGTTGACTTTTTATTGATTATAAGCCTAACATGTTACAGAGTCAGGAGGAACTCATATCGTAATATTCGATGAATTCCCCCTAATTCTATTAAATTTTTAAAACCTAGGAGGCTTAATGATTAATAATTTAATCAATAATAGACTTAAGACTGCTTTCTTGATGATTTTAGGAATGTCTACATTTCTAATGGCTCAAGAAGGTTCTGTCTCTGGTCGAGTCACTGACGCTCAAACGGGCGACCCACTAGTAGGAGCCAATGTGCTTGTTGTTGGTACCAATTTAGGTGCTGCAACAGATATTAATGGTGAATACGCAATTAGTCGGGTTCCTGCAGGCGCGCAGAGATTAAACGCAAACTATATTGGCTTTGCAAGTAGCTCTGCTAATGTAGATATACCAGTTGATGGAAATGCGACGTCAGACTTTGGTCTTTCCGTTGCAGCTTTAAACCTTAATGAAGTGGTTGTAACTGGTGCCGGAACAGCTGTTGAAAAATCTAAAATTGGTAACTCTGTTGGTGTGGTAAATATGTCCGCACTTGAAGATGCTCCAATTACTAATTTTTCAGATATTTTACAAGGTCGTGAAAAAGGTGTGGTCATGTTACCAAATGGTGGATTGAATGGTGAAGGTGCTCAAATCCGTATTCGTGGTACATCAACGCTATCTCAATCAAATGAACCTGTAATTTATCTTGATGGTGTTCGTTTAGATAATACTATGGGTGCTTCATTTGGTGGTGGAACTCCATCACGTTTGGATGAAATAAACCCTGATGCAATTGAACGCGTTGAAATTCTTAAAGGTGCTGCTGCTGCATCACTTTATGGAACGCAAGCTGCTAATGGTATTATTCAAATTTTTACCAAACAAGGTGCTATTTCTAAGCCGCAATTCACTGCAGAGGTGAGTACTTCTACTAGTAGCTTTGATGAAAGTCGCTTCAAGAAAAACTCTGGTTTTGCACGTGACCAGGCAACTGCAACTCGCATGGCTGGATTATTTCCTGACTATGCTAAGTCCGGTTTAAAACCGTACGAAGTGATAGAAGTACCCTTTATTGGTTGGATTTATGATAAAGGCTCAAACCAAACAGTTTCAGCTTCTGTCCGTGGCGGTGCTCCAGGTGCTACTTATTTTGCAAGTCTCCGTTATTTGAACTCTGATGGTCCATATGATGAGAATGCGACATTACTAGGTTTGCCTGTTGGAGCAGCTGACCCAACTAAACCTGGTTCAAATGATAATCGAGATCAGTTTATGATGAGTGCCACTCTTAATATTATTCCAACGGATAGAATGAGAATTCGTTTATCAACAAACTATTCTCAAACTGATCATAATACCATTCAGAATAATAATAATATTTATGGTACTACCTCTCTTATTCAGATGGGGAAACCTGAACATTCAACAGCAACGAATGCTACTGGCTCCATTGCTTTTGCTACTGCACGTGAGACGACATATCGCTCATTACAAAATGAAGGTGAGAATACCACTATTTCATTGCAGTCTAGCTACAGAGTAACCGATGGTCTAAATATATCAGGTACTTTTGGCTTGAATACAACTCTTAATAAGTTTACTAGCCTTACTCCTTTTGGATATAACGTTGATGGTAAAGTTGCTTCAAACGTTCAAGGTTATCTTGGTAAGGGAAGTGCTGATAAAAAAGTCTTTTCAATGGATGTCAAAGCAGACTATGCATTGGATTTAGGCGGTCTTAGCCTAGAAAATGTTGCTGGATTTCAAGCGTTTCAAACTATTAATAAAGATATTCAAGGTAGCGGATCACAGTTCCCAGGCCCAGGACTTCAAGTTCTTGGTGCCTTAGGTTCTCCTGGTACTCCTTATTCAAGTTATTCTGAAGTTATTGAAGCCGGATTTTTAGCACAGACTAGAATTGGTTTCTCAGACTTTTTGTATACAACAGTTGGTATTCGTCAAGATGCGAATAGTGCATTTGGTTCTGATTTCAGTACCATCACTTATCCACGTGTGAATGTATCTTACATACCTACTACTCATATTGGACAGCTTGGTCCCGTCTCTACAGCGCGTGTACGCTTTGCATGGGGTAAAGCAGGTCAACAACCTGGCGCCTTTGACCAGTTCACAACTTTTTTGCCATGGGCATCTGAGTTTGGTCCTGGCTTAGCACCTGGTAATGTTGGTGACCCATCCTTATCACCAGAAATCTCAACTGAAATTGAGATGGGTGGTGAAGTTGGTCTTTTTAATGATAAGATAGCATTTGATTTCCAGTATTGGGATCGAACAGTTGATGATGCTTTAATTCAACGTGCTTATCCAGCTTCTGGCGGTTTTTTCCGTACTCAGCTATCTAACATTGGACAGCTTGATGCAAGTGGTTGGGAAGTTGGTATGGATGCTAACGTTATCCGTAATTCAAATCTGTCCGTAGATGTTTTTGGAAGTTTATCTTATTTGGAAGAAAAGATTGTTAGTCTTGGTGGTGCACCTGAGCAAAAAGTAGGTGGATCTTATCCTCGCTACAGAAACTTCTTAACTGAAGGCTATGCTCCAGGTACCTACTTTGGTGCTAAGCTAAATCGAGATGATAAATATCCAATCGATATCAATGGTGATGGTAAATCAGATAGTGATTCTGATTTACTTGCTTTCTTTACTACTGGCGGTGCTGGTGTAAGAAGTGGCTGGAATCCTGTAATGGCAACACCAACAGAGGCTGATGTTGCTGCTGGTCGCGCTAAAGGACTTGGTGCTTTAGACTGGAATCTTGGTAAACCAACTCCAGACTATACTAGCTCTTTTGGTATTAAAGTTAACTATGGTAAAAACTGGAGTTTAAATACTCTATTTGAATCACGTTTTGGTGATTATGGAGTTACGAACCTTACTGATGCTTTTCGTAAGTCTCACAGTTTGATTGGTAGAAATACACCTGAGGCTGCTGATAACGAGTCTAGGTTGATTAATCCAGCCAATGCTGGACAAGGTCGTTTAGATGCTGCTAATGAATGGGTTCGTAAACACTTAGCCCTATCACCTTACAGTGGCCTAAATACAATAGAAGATGCTTCTTTTGTTAGACTACGTGAGTTAAGTCTCTCATACAAAGTGGATGCAACATTAGCTGCACGCCTTGGTCTTAAGAGTATGACTGTTGCCGTTTCAGGTAAGAACTTGTGGATGAGTACTGATTACAGTGGTATAGATCCAGAGACAAATTCTATAAGTGGTAACAGCGGTGGTTTAAATGGTTTTCAACAATCAATTGATGCTTTCGGAGTTCCAATTCCAAGAATTTGGAACTTAAGTATCAAAGTTGGTCTGTAAGGAGGTATGAAAATGAAAAATAAAACAAAATTAATCAGCCTTCTTCTTGGATTTACCTTGATTGGCTGTGATTTAGATGTCGATAACCCAAACAGTTTACTTGAAGGTGACTTGCAAGATCCTAGTGCAGCAGCTGCACTAGCAAATGGTGCTTGGAATGCCTCTCTTCGAGGAATCACTTATATGATGATGCCTCATGCAGTTGCGACTGACGAGTCTGTTTGGATTGGTTCACGAGATGCTTGGTATCAAATTGATAAAGGTGGAATGACAAATGTCTATAATGAGTTTGTTGATCAAGCATGGCCTTATATTAGTGAAGGACGTTGGATGTCAGATAAAGCTATTGCAATCCTAGAAGGATTAGGCGCTGACTTACCAAATGACCAAGACTTAGTCTTGGCTTATTTAAGTGCTGCAATGGTTCGTGTCTATATTGCTGATATGTTTGAGGATTTTGTTTACTCAGACAAAACTGAAGCAGG
>ENA-OREN01000112-OREN01000112.1-marine-metagenome-genome-assembly--contig:-NODE-112-length-115753-cov-8.658641_pt1 | contig 115753 bp, 109 predicted proteins | sample MGYA00248624_ERZ508555 | MGnify/ENA primary metagenome ERZ508555 (study PRJEB26222, sample SAMN06267773) | marine metagenome | isolation source: Saanich Inlet, British Columbia, Canada | place... | reverse complement strand
TAAGTAACTAACTAAACCATAGGCATATCCTCCTCCTTCAACTCGGCTACCTCAAGACACCTGAGGTAAGTCAAGGACTAAACGCATATACTCGTTTACATACGACTCTGTGTGAAAGCCAATTCTACATTTGGGCTATGATTATAGAAGATAAATTTGAATTACTCAACGTAGCAGTAGACACACAATGCAACTGCGGAGAGACGGACTGTCAATAAAGACAAGCCTATTGAAGGCGGAATCAGCAGAGATTCACTTAAAGACAAAATCAGTGATGCAACAAGATTAAGCCTAAAGACAGATGATACCTGTTTCTATAACTTTACAAGGGTCAATGTGCTTCTTGTAATAATCATAGACGTCTAAGCTGAATAAGCAAGTTTCACAATAGACTTTAAGTTGTTTTTACAGGTTGTGATGAATTTTTTTACATTAAAAAAGAACGCTATGAAAAATCTCCACGCAATGGTTTTGGGTGCTACAGGTGCTACTGGTCAAGAAATTGTAAGACTTTTATTAAAAGATGATGCATACAGTAAAGTCTCAATTTTTGTTAGAAGTAAACCCAATATTCAGCACAATAAATTAATGGTGCACGAAGTTGATTTTTCAAAACTCAATAATTATAAGGATTTGATTAATGGAGATATTTTGTTTTCCGCACTTGGAACGACTAGAAAAGAAGCCGGAAGTTTAAAACAACAATATCTAGTAGACTATACTTATCAGTATGAATTTGCTCAGATGGCATCGGATAACGGAGTTACTCATTACTCATTAGTTTCATCGACTGGAGCAAATGAAAAATCTTTTTTTTTCTATCCCAAAGTAAAAGGGAGCTTAGAGGAGTCAGTTAAGAAACTTAAGTTCAAAAAAATACAAATTTTCCAACCCCCAATGTTAATTAGACAGGCGGAATTAATGAGAGAACCGGAAAAAAACGGTATCAAATTTTTGAAAGGATTAAATAAAATTGGACTCCTGAAATCTCAAAAACCTTTGTCAGTATCACTTTTAGCTAAAAAAATGATAATTGAGAGCAAATCAGAGAAAAGCGTACAATTAAAAACCTATCAGCTAAAAGATATTCTCTAACCTCAACGCAGGCACTATGCTACGTCAATCAATTTCTCATACTTGCCAATACACGCTTTCACACTTACCGTAGCGACGGGCATTCAGTTTGCTCCAGAATCTGAAGATTTTACTACGCATTTTGAGGTGGTTTATGAATTTGAAATTGGAGAGTTACATACTGGCCCAGTAGCAGAATATGCCTGGTCCCCCAATGTTGCACACGCGATGATTTGGCTGCATATTGGGTTTGGATTTTAACGTAAATTGGGGGCAAGAGAGCCGGTGACTCTGAATAAATCTGTGGCTAAAATTCCAAAAAAAAAATGACAATGATTGCTAGAACAATTTTAGCAGCATGTGCTTTAGCCCTGGCTTTGCCGCTTCAAGCGCAAATGACCTTGGAGCCATTGCCAATCAAGCCAGATTACCATAAAATTGCCTATTGGGCAGCCCACCCGGACATCATGGATGGTAGTGACACTCGCTATGCAGCTTCAGCTGCCATGGATGCACAATGGGCGGGGTCACACCCCTCGGACATTCCGACCTTTTTTGTTCACCCCACCCTGTATTTTGAAGGCCCTACGTGGAATGCCAATGTTTTAGATAGGGATTACCGCAAGGCTGTCAATACCTCAGCTTTGACTTTTCAGGCTTCGGTATTCAATGCACTAGGCCCTGTGTGGTCACCCCATTACCGACAGATGATGTACCAGGGCTACTTCCCAGAAGCTGGGGATGACATCGATGACATCAAGGCCGCATATGACAGTGCTTATGCAGATGTTGAGAGTGCCTTCCAGCAGTTCCTGTTGGCCAATCCAGAGGGACCATTCATCCTTGCAGGGCACAGTCAGGGCACAGGCCATGCATCCAGGTTGTTGCGCGATGTCATCACCAAAGACAAGGTATTGCAGCAGCGATTGCTGGTGGCCTTCTTGGTCGGACATACTGTGACGGCTGATGATGTGAATGGCTTTTCTATTTGCGAAAACCCCCTTGACGTGAATTGTTGGGTGGGATGGCGCAGTTATGGCAAAGGCTTTTACCCCAGCTGGACAGGTGAAGCCTTGGGGGTAGTAAATCCCATCACATGGACCACCAACCATGACCGAAGCAAACGATTTCGCCATCAAGGTGCGCTCTACACCAATGGACGTCGCATCCTCAGGCGGGGTGTCACCAGCAGGATTCATGATGGCACATTAAGAATAGAGAGGCTTCGCGGGCCCATTGGGTGGTTTTTCCGTTGGGAGGACTACCATCGGGCGGACTACAATCTGTTCTGGTTTAATATCCGGGAAAACCTACATCAACGCGCCAGCGTCGTTCAGGGGGGAGTCATTGAAGTAATGCCATGATTGTTCACGCCGTGTCTGGACCTCGTAACATAAGCACTGCGCTCATGTACAGCTTCAATCAGCGACCTGACTTCGGGGTGATTGATGAGCCCTTTTACGGGGCTTATTTGGCATCAAACCAGTTGGATCATCCTGGCAAAGAGCAGACATTGGCCACTCGGCCAACGAGTCATGAAGGCTGCATTGAGTCCATCCTGCAAGCTGAATCCATGCACCGACATCTCTACCTAAAAAACATGGCGCACCACATGGTCGATGTGGACTGGGGTTTTTTAGATAGGGCGGCTCATATTTTCTGGATTCGTCACCCTCGAAAGGTCATTGCCTCATTTGCCAAGGTGATTTCAACGGTTAGTCTGAGTGACCTTGGCCTGCAAGAACAGTTGCATCAATGGAATGCCTTGAACAACTATTCAGGACCAAAAATCTTGGTAGATAGCGATGCCATGTTGGCCAATCCCCGACGCAACTTGGGGGCCATTTGCTCAGCCATAGGCATTGACTTTGATGAAAAAATGTTGCAATGGCAGGCAGGGAATAAACCCTGTGATGGTCCATGGTGGCCCCACTGGTATAACAATGTGCACAAGAGCACAGGATTTGGGAAAGCCCGATCCCTTCCCGACCCCTTGTCTGATCAGCTGCATGACCTAGAGCAGTCGGCCATGCCTTATTACAACGAGCTGAACGCTCAAACCTTCAATTTCTAGCCATGCTACAATCTACCGACCCAAGAAATCAAAACATCCAAATTTGGGTGCATGACCAGTTATGCCCTCGGGCAGAAGCAAAAGTCTCAGTCTTTGATTCTTCCGTTCAGGGAGGTGACGCTGTGTGGGAGGGCATACGGGTATACAAGCAAGGTGTCTTTTGCCTTGAACAGCATTTGGACCGGTTGGAAGATTCTGCTAAGGCCATGGACTTTGCTGATGTGCCTTCACGTGACACCATCAAAACGGCCATCATGAAGACCCTGAAGGCCAATGGCATGAGTGAAGACTGCCATATTCGTCTCACCTTGACTCGCGGAGAAAAAAGCACCTCAGGCATGGACCCTCGACTCAACGTGCATGGTTGCACATTGATCGTGTTGGCAGAGTGGAAGCCGCCGGTCTATGACAATGAAAAGGGCATCAGCATCATGACCTCTAGCATCAGGAGAAACAGCCCGATGCACTTGGATTCAAAAATTCATCACGCCAACCTGATCAATAATATTTTAGCTAAAATCCAAGCGAACCATGCAGGGGTTGACAGCGCTTTAATGTTAGATAACCTAGGGTTCATTTCTGAAATGAATGGGACCAACATCTTCTTGGTGAAGGATTCTGTACTGTATACGCCCCATGCGGACGCCTGTTTGCACGGAATCACCCGACAGTTGGTCATCAATTTGGCACAGGACATGGACATGTCTGTTAAGGAAAAAAACCTGAGTCTTACTGAACTTTACGCTGCGGATGAGGCCTTTGGGACAGGTTCCATGGGCGAGCTGACACCGATAGTCTTAGTGGATGGTCGCCGATTGAGCAATCGGAGAGGCAGTGAGTTCACCCAAAGACTTCAGCGGGCTTTTTATGCGTTGTCAGACAGGTATTGCACAGCCATAGATTGAATCAAGGCCTGTGATGCGGTTCACCTGAATCATGCATTTTGCCTTAAGTTTGCAATCCTTCAAAAGGGTCATTAGCTCAGTTGGTTTAGAGCGCTGCCTTGACAGGGCAGAGGTCACTGGTTCGAATCCAGTATGACTCACGAAAAAACCCCCGCCAATGGCGGGGGTTTTTTGTTTATTGCTAGTCGGTCGTCTTATTGCTTAACGAACTTCACCGTCGCTCGCTTGGATTCAATGAAATAGATGCCAGGTTGCAGGTGGCTTACATTGGTCTTTGCATCCTTCAGTTGCATGAGCGTTTTGCCATTGACATGGTGAATGCTTGCTTCGCCACCAAAGCCATCAATGTTGAGGATGTCACCAACGGGGTTAGGGAAAACCGTAAAACCAGGAATGTCCAAGGGGTCAATTGACATGGAGGAAGAATCCACCACAGTGATTTTGCCCCAGTTGTTTGAATTTGCAGCGTTGTTGTTGCAATGAAAGTAAAAAACCCCAACGGTATCAATTTGAAAGGTGATGGATTGAACGGTAGAACTTACCGTTCTCGTCGTCCAAGCTACCGGTGTTGAAAATTCACCAGTCTGCCAGCCTTCTGTCATTGGGTGAGCTTGGCCACTGCCGTACTTGAAGTCAATATCTTGTCCTTTGTAAACAGTCATCACCTTATTTGGCGTGATGCCTGAGTGGGAGATGGTCATGGTAGGGTTTTGGCTCAAGGCAGTCAAGCCGGCAACAGCAACAAGTGAAAGCGTAGCGATAATTTTCATTGGGATGGTGTTTATGGGGTAAAAATAAAGGAAAAATACGCTAGAGCTGTCTATTGAGAGGGTAGGTGAGGGGATGATTTTCTACCTTAAATTCATGGTCATGAAACAATTCCTTTTCCCGCGAGCCAAATCCATCCACCGCAGACCTTTCATTGAACTGATCTACACGGTATTTCGTGTCTATGTTGGCTATGGCATGTTTCAATCAGGTTGGCGAAAGGTTCAAGACTTTCCTGTCTCGCAAAAATTCATCGATCATCTCAGTGAAAAAGGTTGGCCAATGCCTGAGGCGCTTGCCATCATGGCTGGATGGGGTGAGTTTATTGGTGGCGGATTGCTTGCCTTAGGTTTGTTCAATCGCGTGGGCGGACTGCTCATCATGGCGGTGATGGGCGTAGCGGCCTTTGTTCACAATGGCGTGTTGCCTATAGTCGAGGCGGACCATGCACAATTGTATTTTTGGGCGGCAACCTTGTTTACCGCTTTGGGGCCAGGGCGACTGTCCTTGGATCGCCTGATTAGATCTTAAAAAATCAATTCTTGCCCACGGAAGATGGCCTGCCGGGTGCTTTCAACTTGCTTGTGAAGCAGGCGTTGGTAGGCATCAACCTTGTCTGAATTGCCCTCGTTTGCATGCACGGCAATGTGCTTCAAGCTTTCAGCCCACTGAGCGCTCTGGCCATAAAAGGAGCTGCTGGATGTCTCCATGAAATTGAAAGTATTGAAGCTTAAAAAGCAAGCAGTGCTGTTGCTCTGCTCCACAAGCACCACGTTGTTACCAACAGCAATGTCGACAATGTGCAGATTAAAACGTGCAGCAAGATCGATGCCCTTGGCTAGTGTTTTTCTGCCAGTTGTTGCTTGTTGAACCACGCAATCAATCAAGTCATCCAAGTCAGTTAAGATGGCCTCAACATCATCCAAGTTTTTCAAAAGCTTGCTCTCCCACATGTGATAAATCTGCTTGAGGGTTCCCAAGTAGCAGGTTGGAGACCAAATCTCGACTGAAGGAATGCTGGCATAGGCATTCCAGACCTGTCGGTTCATGGCCTCCTTGTCTGGATCTATTCGGTAATCGATGTAGTCTAAATCCTTAAATGCCTCTAGATTGAGTATAGCCTTGGCCCAATAAAAGGCTTTCATGCGTCCCAAATTTTGGTACTTGAATGCGTAGAAAATTGGCGCATCGTTGCAGACATAGGTCATGTGTGCTTCCAAGTCGGATTGACTGAAACTCACCATGCGCTCAATAATGCGCTTGTTGTAAGCCTTGTAGTCTGCCAAGGTTTTGATTGCCTTGCCGGCATCAAAGTCCACGCGTCGCTCATCGGCCACATCCCTTGAGTCCATGCTGACCCCAAACTGAATAGCCAGCTGATTGGCTTCTTCAAAGGTGAGGGTTGATTGCCCTCGCAACCGCCGGTAGGCAGCATCCATGCTGATCTTGAGCGTTTCCTGCATCAAGGTCACGATAGACTGGCTCTTAGGTAATCGATCCTTGACTTTGTTGAGAAAACTAATTTGTATGTCTTTGGTAGATAGAGTCATTAATGGATCCTAGGGTTTCTTTTGGTTTTGTTCTCTGTCACAGAGTATGGTTCAATCCATCATGCCTGCAGCAACGGTATTGCCACTGTTGATGTCAACCAAGATAAAACTTCCTGTGACATGATTGCTGAGGTAGCTGTCGCAGGCGATCGGCTTACTCGCCGTCCATTGAATGCGTGCAATTTGATTTGTCTCAAGTGGCCCCTCAGGACTTTCAAAAGCCAAATGCTCAACGTCAAGCAAGGCGTCTACGGTAATCATGGCCTGGCCTTCAGTGCTTCCCTGTCGGATGGCATATTTACTGCCAGGCCGTTGTGCTTGGTTGTCCAACCAGCAGATGGTGGCCTGCCCTCGCTTGCGTGCATCGGGGGTTTGTCCACTGGCGATGACATCACCGCGACTGACATCGATGTCGCGATCCAAATTGATGCAGATGGATTGGCCCATGGAGGCCGACTCAAGGGATGTGTCGCCAATCTGGATACCTGTAACGATGGCTGGGTTGTCATGAGGGGCCACGATAATCTGATCTCCCACCGTGACGGTGCCGCTGGCAACCCGGCCGGCATAACCGCGGAAGTCATGGTGCGCATCGGAGTGGGGGCGGATGACTGTTTGCACAGGCATGCGGAAGTCACCGTCGGTGAGGGTCACTTGAATCTGCTCAAGGTGTGCCAGCAAAGGGTTGCCTTGGTACCAAGGCATGTTGCTGCCCGCATCCACCACATTGTCGCCCATCAAGGCAGAAAGGGGGATAAAATTAACTTGTTGAAGCTTGCACGCCTTGGTGACAGCGTCAAAGTCCTTGACAATGGCCTGGAAAACACTTTCATCGTAGTCAACCAAATCCATTTTATTGACGCAAACGGTTACGGACTCAATGCCTAAGAGCCCGGCAATGAAGCTGTGGCGACGGGTTTGCTCCACTACGCCATGGCGGGCATCAATCAGGATCAATGCGGCGTTGGCCGTGGAGGCGCCGGTGACCATGTTTCGCGTGTACTGCACATGGCCAGGTGTGTCAGCTATGATGAATTTCCTTATGGGTGTGGCAAAGTACCGGTAGGCCACATCAATGGTGATGCCTTGCTCGCGTTCGTCCTTGAGCCCGTCAGTGAGCAAGCTGAAGTCAATGCGGTCCAAGCCTTTTCGCTTGGAGGTTTTCTCGATGGATTCCACTTGATCGATGTAAACGCTTTTGCTGTCGTAGAGCAAACGCCCAATCAAGGTTGACTTGCCGTCATCAACGGAACCGGCTGTGGTGAATCGTAAAATGTTCATGGTGTTGTTCAATGGTGTTGTTGGCTGATCAGAAGTAACCTTCCTTTTTGCGTTCCTCCATGGAGTTTTCGCTGCGCTTGTCATCTTCGCGGTTGCCGCGTTCAGTTTGTCTGGAGGTCTCAATCTCGCGAATCACATCGTCCAGTTCAACGGCTTCTGATGCCTGACCGCCCGTGATGGTGATGTCGCCCAAGGTGCGGAACCGGACTGACTTCATGACGGGGGTCTCGCTGTCTTTGATGGTGATGAAATCGGACACAGGCAGCCAGCTGCCACTGCGCCATATCACCTGGCGTTCACGAGCAAAATAGAGTTCAGGCAATGCGATGCCTTCACGGCGGATGTAATGCCAAACGTCCATCTCTGTCCAATTGGAAATTGGAAATACCCGGAAATGCTCACCGTGGCGTTTGCGACCATTGAAGAGGTTCCAGAGCTCAGGCCGTTGGTTTTTTGGATCCCATTGACCAAAGTCATCCCGATGGGAGAAGAAGCGTTCTTTGGCGCGGGCCTTTTCCTCATCGCGTCTGGCTCCACCCATCAGGCAGTCAAAGCCGTTAGCCTCAATGGTATTAAGCAGGGTGGTGGTCTGCAAGCGGTTTCTGTTGGCATTGATGCCTGTTTCTTCCGCTACCAATCCGTCGTTGATAGCGTCTTGCACCAAGCCAACAATCAGCTGGGCATGCATGGTTTTCACAAAGGCATCGCGAAAAGCCATGGCTTCAGGGAAGTTGTGTCCGGTGTCAATGTGTACCAATGGAAAGGGGAGGCTGGCAGGGGCAAAGGCTTTCTTCGCAAGGTGGCTGAGTACGATGGAGTCTTTGCCGCCAGAGAATAGAATGCAGGGGTTGTCAAACTGAGCAAATACTTCTCGGATGACATACATGGCTTCTGCCTCGAGTTCGTCGAGATGGTCAAGCATGGTTGAATGGAATATGGGTGAGAATTTGTTGGGTGCAAGTCGCTAGATCTTGCAAGTCGGTGTGCACATGAATGGCTGCCTGTTTGGGGGCTTCAAAGGGAGAAGAAATGCCTGTGAAGTCAGGGATTTCACCCGAGCGAGCCTTGGCATAAAGGCCTTTTACATCACGGGACTCACAGACGTCAAGGGGGCAGTCCACAAAGATCTCCGTGAAGCGCTCATTGCCAATAATATTTGCAGCAGCTTGGCGATCAGCCTCAAATGGGCTGACAAAGGCGGTGAGGACAATGAGCCCTGCATCTGCCATCAAGTTGGCCACTTCTGCCACGCGGCGGATGTTTTCTGTGCGGTCTTTGTTGGAAAACCCTAAATCGCCATTGAGGCCATGTCGGAGGTTGTCCCCATCAAGCAAGAAGGTGTGCTTGCCCAATTGGTGCAAGGCCACTTCTGTGGCATTGGCAAGGCTGCTTTTGCCACTACCGCTCAGCCCCGTGAACCACAGCACTTGACCATGCTGATTCATGGCTTGTTCGCGATCAGCAACACCGATCTGGTAGGCCTGTTTGACCACATGGTTTGAATGGCTCATGGAAGTAGGAATTGGAGGTAAATCAGGACAATGGCACCGTACAAAAAGGTCAGTCCAATGCCCATTCGAAGGTAGTCAAGGCTCTTGTATCCCCCGGGACCATAAACCAGCAAATTAGTTTGGTAGCCAAAGGGAGTCAGGAAGGCATTGGACGCACCAAAAGCCAACCCAAGGAAGGCCACTTGCGAAGGTAAAACGCCGCCATTGACCATGGCTGCTACCATGGGGAAAAGGATAGCAAGGGCTGCAATGTTAGACAGGGCATTGGTTGCAATGGTGGTAGCAACAAAGAGCATCACAAGCCAAGTGATAGCGCTGAGGTCACCAGTGCTTGCCTGCAGCCAAGCCAAGGCTTGATCCGGTGCACCCGATCGCATCAATGCAAGACTGAACCCCAAGGCGCTGACTAGAACAGTCATCAGTTCCCAGTCTACGTGTCTTTTCACATCACCCCAACGAATCAGTCCTAGTGCACCACCCGCTGCGCCTGCAGTAACCAAGGCCGTCAAGAAGTCTACCTGACCTGTCAGCCAGCCCGCAAGGATGAGTGCTGCGGCGAGCAAGCTCAAGCCTTTGGATGTTTTGGAAAGCACGGGCAAAGGCGGTCTGGCATCCAGGGAGTACAAATGCTTGTTGCCTTCAGTCAAGCTGTCAAAGCCTGACCCGCCAACCAAGAGCAAGAGGTCACCAGCCTGCAAGATCAAGTCGCCAATCTTGCCTTCCATGCGTCGCCCTTGTCGATGGACAGCCACAATGGCAGCGTCAAATCGCTGACGGAATTGACTGTCGCGCACCTTGCTGCCTGTCAGGTTGCTTCCTGGCGGGATCATGGCCTCAATGATGGCGGACTGATCAGCAAAGTCTGTGAGTTCATTTTGCGGCAAGGCCAATCCGCTGTGGGACTGGGTCAAGGCGCGTACCTGGTCTAAGTCGCCGGCAAAGAACAAGCGATCATTGGCCTCCAGAATTTGGCTTGGAGCCACCGGAGAAATGCAGTGACCCTGTCGGAAAATCTCAACCAAGTAAAGCCCGTGCAGCTGCCTGAGCCCCGCTGTCTCCACGCTGAGGTTGGCATAACCTCCGCCTGCCACAACCCGTGTCTCGACGGTGTATTCTCTTCGAAGCTCAACCTTGGGCGCCCCTCTGTCAGGCAAAATACGAAAGGCGAACAGCGACAAAAAACCAATGCCACCCACCGTGACCAGTATGCCAATGGGGAGGTAGTCGATGCTGTGAAGGATAGGGAAGCCATTGTCTTCCAATAGGCCATTGAGCACCAAATTGGTGCTGGTGCCAATCACGGTAATCACGCCACCCAAGGTTGCCGCAAAGGCCAGGGGCATCAAAAAAGGCGCTGCAGAACGGCCCTTGCTCAGGGCCCAGGTTCGAACCGGCGCCATGAGCATGGCAACCACTGCGGTGTTATTCATCACCGATGAAGCTGCCGCGGTCAAGGTCATCAGTTTCAGCAAAAACCGCCGAGGGCTAGCTTGGCTGCGAACCATCCACTGAGCCAGCGGCAGGTAGGCTTGTGCAGCACCAGCTAAAACCATCAATGTGATTAAAATTAACAAGGATGGCGTGGTCAATGCGCCCATCCACTCAGCGACAGATAAATGACCGCTCAGCACCAGAAGCAAAGCCCCCAATCCAAATGCCATGGCAGGCTTGACCTTTGGAAGGAACAGGGCAATTATCACCAGTGCGTAGGTTATCAGAATCGTTGTCATTGTCAGTCAATCAGTCGCCAAAGGTAACTATATCCTACTAAATTGGTAGGAGTTTATTTTCCTGCCAGTCTTTGCCCTACTTTCATGCCATGAAACGCTTCCTCACCAAGGCCAATGGTCTGTTCCTTTCAGCGATAGTCATTGTCCTTTACCTTGTCTTTGATGCAAGCATCGATTTAGGTGGTGACAATGCGGGTTATTACATCCTAGGCAAGGCCTTGCATGAGGGCTTTGGCTACACGAACATCCACTTGCCGGGCATGCCGCCAGCGCAGCATTTCCCGCCGGGATACCCGTTAATCTTGAGCTTGTTGATGACCGTTTCCATGAAGCTGACCTGGCTGAAGGTGGCCAATGGGCTGATGTTTACCGCCGCCTTGTTCTTGATGCGACCCCTGTTCCAACGCATGACAGGATCAGCTGCCATTGCATGGGTTGCCGTTGGCTTGGCCTTGCTCAACAGCCATTTGCTGACTTCATCAACCATTTTAATGAGTGAGATACCCTTTTTGCTCATATCGTTGTTAGCGCTCACTTTTTTAACCCGTTTCACAACGGGTAAACAAGCACCCTGGCAGTCACCAGCATTCTGGTTGGTTGTGGTGCTTTCCGTGGCGGCCTTTCATGTGCGGACCGCAGGGATTGCACTGGTAGCAGGCATTGGCTGGTACCTTCTCTTGGAAAAACGATGGATGGCAACCGGGCTTTATGCCCTATCATTTGTTGGCTTGTCCCTGCCTTGGTTCCTTCGCGGACAGTCTTTAGGAGGCAACAGTTATTTGCAGCAATTGGTGCGGGTTAATCCCTACCGGCCGGATGAGGGCTTGTTGGACATGGGCGGATGGCTAACCCGGGTGGCTGACAATGCATGGCGATACCTTCACCAAGAGATCCCTAACGGGCTCTTCCCTCAACTGGAAGTGGCCTACACCACAGAGCCGCCGGAAGGGCACACTTTGATTGGCGTCCTGTTGCTGGCTTTGATCATTTGGGGGGTGGTGAAAATGCCCCAATGGCGCAGCCTACTTATAGGCTACCTGGGTGCCTCCTTTGCCATCTTTTTGCTCTGGCCCGATGTCTGGTTTGGGGTGCGGTTCATGCAGCCCTTGATTCCCTTCGTTGGTCTGGTTGCCCTTGTGGGATTGTGGGATGTGGTTGGCCGCTTCAAGCTAAGCATATCCCCGTGGTGGTTGGCTGTGGTCTTGCTGCTTCAAATGCCCAATGTCAAAGACCTTCAGGAAGCTTCTGATACGCGGCTATCCCCTGCATTCAGCAACTATTTTGCCTTAGCTAAACACGCAGGGGAGTCCCTTCCTGCGGATGCCATTGTGTTGACAAGCAAGCCAGGCCTGTTCTACATCCATGGCATGCGAAGCTGCCTGCGCATCCCTTCCAAGTCAGACCCCGAGGCTTTTTTGCAGAAAATCGATGAGATGGGCATCACCCACATCTTGGTGGACCAGATGGGCTATTCCTCGGTGGGTCGTTATTTGGTGCCAGCCATCCAGCAATACCCCAATCGCTTCAAAGTGCTCATTCAGTTGCCAAACCCAGAAACTTATTTGATCGAATACCTGCCAGCAGAGTAGGTCATTGACCAGTTCAATGCAGTTGAACCCAGCGCAGGTGCTCACGTGTGCCCGAACCTGTCAACTGAATGACATAGCTGCCAGCAGGCAAGACGGGCAACGCCATGCGCGGCCCCTTCCAGTCCATTTGATGCAGCAATTGTCCATTGAGGTTGAGGATGCGAACTTGCTCCATGCCGTGATTGGGATGGTTGACAGCAAGCACAGCCATTCCATGAGAAGGATTGGGCATCAGAACCCATTGGGCTTGACTCACTTCATCCTGCGTCACCCCGTAGGTCAATCGCACATCGTCCATGTAGAGGTTGTTGCCCCCGCCTGAAACCATCTCAAATTTGATCATCAGGTGTGGGTTGTTCTTGTAGGCACTCAGCATGACGGTGGTCTCCTTCCAGTCAGAGGCTTGTGGCACATAGGGCGAACTTGGAACCAGGGCACTCGTCCCCAGTTGGAAGGCAGGGGTGATGCGAACCAGGGACCAGCTGGCCCCGCAGTCGGTGCTGACGTATACCTTGAGTTGGTCATCATCCATTACGGTTTTGCGTGCAAAGGCATGCGCAAACTTCAAGGTGAGGCTGTTGGCAGATGACAGGGCTATCGGGCCTGCAATCAAGGCATCGCCATCACTAGCATTACTCACGTTGAAATTGGGGTGGTAATAGGAGGCATTGCCTGTTTGCTTCACATTGGTGCTTCTTGCCCAGTTTTTGTTGTCGCCGTTACCTTCCACGGTCCAGATGCTGTTAGGCAAAGGGTCTTCCATGCCAGCATAGAAATAGGGGCTGTGGGTCGTGCCTCCTGCTGGACGGATGGTGAGTAGGTTGGTTTTTGTTTCACTGTCGCTGCCCTGACCATTGAGGATGCTTAGCTTGACTTGGTAAAGGCCATCTTGAGACAATGTGAATTGCGGATTGGCACTCATGAAGGTCTGCAGGGCACCTGTCTGCGTGTTTTTCACTTCCCAGAGGTAGCTCACGGCAGACTGAAAGGCTGACTGGTCAAACAAATCGATGAGATCGCCCACGCAGGCCAGTGTGCGCGACACATCAAAGGCGGCTGATGGGCTGCAGCTGATGCTGCTGCCTGACAAGCCCGTGGAGAATAGGTTGCTTGCTGAACTCAGCTGCCCCCGAAGGGTTGAGCTGGCCAAGACAGCCTTAGCGCGAGACTTTTGATTCAAGGTGAAGGTGTTCATGCAGTTGTCGCTGGAGTAATCCATGTAATTCTCTAGCATGTCAGGCAAGTCGGGGTTGTCATTCTGACAGGTATTTTGCGGCAAGGTCGTGTTGCAGCCACTGCTAGAAGTAGAAACGGGGGGCGTGTCATAACAGTTGTCGCCACCAGTGCAGCCAGATTGGAAGGTATGGTAGAGGTTAAGGTAATGCCCGACTTCATGGGTCAGGGTTCGATGACGGGTGCCAGCTGAACTGCCCATGTCACCAAAGTTGTCGTGGCGGATAACGATGCCGTCCTGCGTCAAGGGGATGTTGAAATAAGGAAAAGCTGAGTAGCCTAGGATGATGGTGCCAGCTGCTTGGTTGCGTTCGATGTTTGTCACCACCCAGATATTCAGGTATTTTTTGTTGTCCCACCCAATCAGGTTTTTCACATTGTTGTTCGCTGCCGTCGACAAAGAGGTCTGCGTGCGGGTGATGCCATTGCTGCAATTGCCACTAGGATCAATCTGTGCGAGCTCAAATTCAATCTCCATGTCTGCGGCTACCGAATGGAAGATGCTTCTGAGGTTGGCTGTGTCAGGGTTAAGTCGCCTGAAGTCTTCATTGAGGATAGCCATGGCGCTATGAACCTGTGCATCAGAGATGTTGGCAGCTTGGTTGTGGTACATGATATGGATAACCACAGGGATTTTCTGCAGAACGGACTCTGCAGAGAGGTCTTGAAGCTTGATGAGACGATCAATTTCTGCGTCACTTTCTGCCTGCCAATGGATGCGTTGGGAATTATTTGTGATTTGATCAGCTAAATATTCATCGCTTGCACAGGGCTGAATCACTTGTGAAAAGACACTTGAAAAGGGCAAGAAAGTCAGTACAGTAAGGAGAATTCGGAAGGATTGCATCATGAGATCAAAGCGGTATATCTGGCTTGTTAATCGGGTCACCGCAAGTTAGCTATCAATAAAGCCTGCACAACCCTTTGGTAAGTACCCAGTCTGGCGTATCTTCGCAGCCCCAAAAAAGACTAGTCAAAGTGGATATTTTAAGCTATAAAACGATTTCAGCCAATTCGGCTACAGTTGACAAACAGTGGATCATCATCGATGCCAAGGATCAAACCTTGGGTCGTCTGGCCTCTGAAGTTGCATTCCGCATCCGCGGTAAGCACAAAACCAACTTCACTCCTCACGTGGATTGCGGTGACAATGTTATTGTCATTAACGCAGACGCGGTCACCATGCATGGTGACAAAATGAACACCAAAACTTACCTACGTTACACGGGTTACCCAGGTGGTCAGAGAAGCCGTACTGCTGCACAGGAATCTGTGAAGCGCCCCACGCGCATTGTGGAGCACGCAGTGAAAGGCATGTTGCCTAAAACCAAATTGGGCGCTGCCCTTTTCAGAAACCTGCATGTCTATGTTGGTGCAGAGCATAACCACGAGGCACAGAAGCCTACACTTGTAACAATCTAAGGAAGCTATCATGTCTACTACTCACACCATCGGCCGCCGGAAGTCTTCAGTTGCACGTGTTTACGTCAAGGAAGGTAAAGGTGTTGTCACCGTCAACAAACGCGCTTTGGACAACTACTTCGGTACCACTGTGCTACAATATAAAGTGAACCAACCCTTTGCATTGACAGAGACTTTGGGTCAATACGATGTTACCGTCAACGTTAAAGGCGGCGGTACAACTGGGCAAGCTGAGGCTATCCGTTTGGGTATCTCTCGCGCCCTCTGCGAAATCAACCCTGAATTCCGTGCTGCATTGAAGCCGGAAGGATTGATGACACGTGACCCACGGATGGTTGAACGCAAGAAGTTCGGCCAGAAGAAAGCACGAAAAAAATTCCAATTCTCCAAGCGTTAATCTTTGGCGCATTTGGTTTAGCATCCAAACAAGCACGACCGCATCCGCGCTACCTGCTTGTTGTTTTTAGCGAACGTAAACCCCAACAACCATGGCTCAAGCCCCCAACACACAAGAACTTCTCGAAGCAGGTGTCCATTTTGGTCACATCACACGAAAGTGGAACCCCAACATGGCCCCATACATTTTTATGGAGCGCAACGGTGTCCACATCATCGATCTGCAAAAGACCCAGCATAAACTAGCGTCTGCAGGTGAAGAGATGGCAAAGATTGCTGCCTCTGGCCGAAAAATCCTCTTTGTTGCCACCAAGAAGCAAGCAAAAGATATCGTCACTGAGACAGCAGAGAACCTCAACATGCCTTACATCACTGAGCGCTGGCCCGGTGGTCTGTTGACCAACTTTGTAACCATCCGCAAGGCCATCAAGAAGATGAGCAACATCGACAAGATGAAGGTTGATGGTCGCTTTGACACCTTGTCCAAGCGTGAACGCTTGCAGGTTGACCGTTCACGTCAGAAACTCGAGCGCACCTTGGGTTCCATTGTCGACATGTCTCGCCTGCCTGCAGCCGTATTCGTTGTAGATATTCTTCGCGAGCACATTGCCGTTGCTGAAGCGCACAAATTGGGTCTCCCCGTTTTTGCCATGGTTGACACCAACAGCAACCCTCACTTGATTGATCACGTGATTCCTTCGAACGATGACAAGTCATCTTCTGTGAAGGTTGTCATGGATTGCATTGCTAGTTATATTTCTGAAGGTTTGTCTGAGCGTAAGAGCTCAAAGGACAAGGCAGGTCAAGAGAAGCTGGACAAGGCTACCATGAAGGTTGAGGTTGATTCAGCTGAATAACATACCTGGAGCCTAGGCCCCATTTACCCTAACCCCAAAAATTTCAAAGAAATGGCAATTACTGCTTCTGATGTGAATAAGCTGCGCAAATTGACAGGCGCTGGCATGATGGACTGCAAAAATGCATTGGTTGAGGCCAATGGTGAATTTGAGTCCGCTATAGATAATTTGCGCAAGCGTGGCCAGAAAGTGGCTGCCAAGCGTGCTGATCGCGATGCAACTGAAGGCTGTGTGATTGCAAAAGCTTGTGATGATGGCAGTTGTGGCGTCATTGTAAGTCTCAACTGTGAGACGGACTTTGTGGCAAAGAATGAAGGTTTTGTGACCTTGACCAATCAGATTACTGATGTGGCGTTGAAGGCATCCCCAGCAAACCGCGAGGCATTGATGGCCTTGCCTTTTGACGACAGCATGACAGTTGCTGAGAAGCTCACTGAGCAGACAGGTGTGATTGGCGAGAAGCTTGAGATCGCGAGCTACGAGCATTTGAGCGGTGAATTTGTTGCCTCTTACATCCATGCTGGCAACAAACTGGCCACCTTGGTTTCCTTGTCTTCTAAGGCAGATGAGGCAGGTAGAGATGTCGCCATGCAAGCAGCTGCAATGAATCCCGTCGCTTTGAACCGCGACGAGGTGTCAACTGAAGTGATTGATCGCGAATTAGAAGTTGCCCGTGAGCAAATCCGCTTGGAAGGCAAGCCTGAAGAGATGATTGATCGCATCGCGCAAGGTAAATTGAACAAATTTTTCAAGGATAACACCTTGATTGATCAGTCTTTCATCAAGGACAGCAAGCAAACTGTTTCTTCCTATTTGAACAGCGTTGAGAAGGGTCTAGCAGTCACCGGTTTCCGCCGTGTGGGTCTTGGCGTATAAAATCTTTGCCTTTATCAAAATAGATGCCGCCCCATGGGGCGGCATTTTTTATATTTGAAAGAATCTAAACGGCTTATGAAATACAAACGCATCTTACTGAAATTAAGTGGAGAAGCCCTGATGGGCGACAAGGAATTTGGCTTGGATAACAAACAACTCAAAGCCTTTGCTGAAGAAATCAAAATGGTGGTTGCCACCGGGGTACAGGTTAGCATCGTCATTGGCGGCGGCAACATCTTCCGCGGCCTCAAAGGTGCTAGCGAAGGCATGGACCGGGTTCAGGCAGATTACATGGGGATGCTTGCCACGGTCATCAATGGCCTGGCCTTGCAGTCTGCATTGGAAAGCATCAACGTGCATACCCGCCTTCAGTCAGCCATTGAAATGGATCAAATAGCAGAGCCATTCATTCGCCGACGGGCCATACGCCATCTGCAAAAAGGCCGAGTGGTGATTTTCTCTGCAGGCACAGGCAATCCTTATTTTACCACCGACACAGGCGCCACTTTGCGTGCCGTAGAAATGGAAGCGGATGTCATCCTCAAGGGAACGCGGGTTGATGGCATTTACTCAGCAGACCCTGAAAAGGACAGCGCCGCAACCAAATTTGACAACATCAGTTTTGATGAAGTTTTCAAGCGAGGACTCACGGTGATGGACATGACGGCCGTCACCCTCAGCAGCGAAAACAAATTGCCCATCGTGGTCTTCAACATGAATATCCCCGGTAATTTGCTGAGATTGGTCAATGGAGAAAACATTGGCACACGTGTCACCAACTAAAGCCGACAAACATGGAAGATGAATTGGAATTTTTGATTGACAGCCTGATGGAGGACCTGGATAAGGTGAGTGGTCACTTGGACAAATCGTTGCTAAAAATCCGTGCGGGTCGCGCCAACCCAAGCATGCTTGAAGGCGTGATGGTTCAATACTACGGCACCATGACGCAGTTGAGTCAGATGACGAACATCAATACGCCGGACGCTCGAACACTCTTCATTCAACCCTTTGATAAATCCAGTATTCAGGACATTGAAAAGGCCATATTGAAATCTAACCTAGGGTTCAACCCCATGAACAATGGCGATGCTGTTATTATCAACATCCCTCCATTGACGGAGGAACGCCGCCATGAATTAGTGAAAATGGCGAAGGTGGAAGCTGAGGAAGCAAAGATTTCTTTGCGTTCAGCACGGAAGGTTTCCATGGATGAAGTGAAGCGCTTAGAAAAAGATGGCCTCTCGGAGGACCGTCGCAAGGATGTGGAAATAGCTATTCAATCCCGCATTGACACGATGGTGACACAGCTTGAAGCCAAGGTGGCGGCCAAGGAGGTTGACATCATGAAGGTCTAGGATGCGCAAGCTGCAGGATGAGTTAAACAAGCGTAAATGGCGCAATGGCCAGCAATTGGCCATGACCAATGTGTTATTCACGGCTCAATGGCTCAAAGAGCAGTTCAGTCAGGCGCTGGAGCCCTACCACGTTACCATTCAGCAGTATCATGTCTTGCGAATCTTACGCACGATGCACCCGGAAGGCATGTCTTCCACGGAAATTCAGCAGCAACTCATGGACAAGACAAGTGATGTATCACGTTTGATTGCGCGGCTGCACAAGCTCAAATTGATCAAGCGAAGGAAATCCAAGGAGGACGGCCGAATCACCAACTTATTTCTGTCTTACAGAGGCTTGGAGTTATTGGGTCAAATCCGCGCTGTGGATAAGATTGATAAGGTGATGCTTCCCAAGCATATCACTGAAGAAGAGGCACAGATGCTCAGTGCCTTGCTCGACAAGATGCGGGGCTAATAAACCATTGACTTTCCTCGCAGATAACTACCTTTGTCACATGACGACAACAACAGCCCCTGCAACCTCCCTTTATGCTGAAATGACTCCTAATCCAGAGGTCATGAAATTTGTAGCAAACCGGATGTTGATTGATATCGACCATGTTGAGTTTTCCAACATTGAAGAAGCAAAGCCATCGCCCCTGGCCACTGCACTGTTCAATTTCGCCTTCATCAAGTCAGTTTTCATTTCTGGCAACTTCATTGCTTTGTCAAAGTATGATGTCATTGAATGGGAAGACGTGACCCAGGAGCTCCGTCAGTTTATTTTGTCTTGGATCAGCAGTGATAAGGCCATTTTGAACGACATACCTGATGTGACTGAATCAAGCGATGAAGGGGTGAAGGCTCCTGCGACCCTGGTTCAGGAACCCAGCAATGAGATTGAACAACGCATTGTCGATATCCTTGAGGAGTATGTGAAGCCTGCGGTTGCACAAGATGGTGGAAACATTGCTTTTGCTGGCTACGACAACAAGGTGGTGAAGGTGGTCTTGCAAGGCGCCTGCGCTGGCTGTCCATCGAGCACCATGACTCTTCAACAAGGCATCAAGCAAATTTTACAGCGCATGCTGCCCACGTTGGTTGATGATGTAATTCCTGTTGAGGATATCGCGTCATGACCATTCTTGAGGTTCGGGGGCATTCGCCTCAGATTCCTGCATCTTGTTTTTTAGCCCCGACCGCTACGGTGGTTGGCGAGGTTGTCATGGGCGAAACGTGCTCTATTTGGTTCAATGCCGTGGTCCGTGGTGACGTGAACAGCATCCAGATGGGTGATCGCGTCAACGTGCAGGACAACGCAGTGGTGCATTGCACCTACCAGACCCACCCCACCGTTATTGGCAACGATGTGTCCATCGGGCACAATGCCATTGTCCACGGTTGCACCATCCATGACATGGTGCTGGTAGGCATGGGAAGCATTGTCATGGACGGCTGCATCATTGGCTCAGGCAGCATCATTGCCGCTGGTGCAGTGTTGACTGCAGGCACAGTGGTGGAGCCAGGTAGCATTTACGCTGGCATACCCGCTAAGAAGATCAAGGACACATCCCCGGCATTGACCCAGGGAGAAATTCAGCGCATTGCAGCCAACTATGGCATGTATGCAAGCTGGTACCAGAAGCCTTGATAGCTTCCCTATCTTTGACTTCTCATTCTTTATTAAGCGATTCCCACCATGCTTGACTATCTCTTTTATTACCTAGCCCTCAACCTTTGGGGTGCATTGATCACCTGGCGATTTTTTGTAGCTGCAGGGATTCCTGCATGGAAGGCATTTGTACCTTTTTACCGCAGCATGCTTTGGTTTCAAGTGGCAGATCGACCGAAGTGGTGGGTGATCTTCGCCTATGTTCCAATCATTGACAATGTGATGTCATTGATCTTGGTTTATGAAACCTTGCACATGTTTGGCTTCAAGAAGCTCAAGCACACCTTGTTCACCGCCTTGACACTGGGTGCTTACATGGGCTACCTCAACTACAGCCAGTCCCTGACAAGGGGTCAGCGGGACAATGCAGACATTCGTCGCCGCATTCCCTTGGTGATTAACCATGTTTTCTTTGCCATTGTAGCTGCAGGCTCTTTGCGTGTCATGGTGATTGAGGCCTACAACATCCCTACCTCATCCATGGAAAAAAGTCTGATGGTGGGGGATTACCTCTTTGTCAGCAAGATCCACTTTGGCCTAAGGCTCCCTAACACCCCATGGTCCATCCCCTTGATGCATAGCAGCATCCCTGGCACATCGACCAGCTCCTACTCTGAGCTCATCAAGTTGCCCTACAGTCGACTTCCCAAGTTGTTTGCTGTTAAGGCCTTGGATGCGGTGGTTTTCAATGTGCCTGTGGACCCCTTGCGACCAGTTGACAAGCGCGACAATTATGTCAAGCGCTGCATGGGTCTACCAGGGGACACCATCCGAATTGTTGACCGTCAAGTGTACAATGACCAACGGTTGATGACCCTTCCAGACCGATCCAATGGGCAGTTCAGCTACTATGTGAGAACCAATGGGCAGGGGTTCAATCCCGGTCAAATCAAGCGAGATTTTGACATCAATTACCTCAAAAATAGCCAGGTCAACAATCAGAATGTGTCCGATGTGTTGCAAATCACGCAAACAGAATTCATTGTCACGATCCCTGAGCAGGCATTGGAAGCATTTTCTGCCATGATGCATGTGGACACCGTCATTGTCATCAATGCCTTAGCAAGTCATCAGTTTTCTGAGGGCACACCCGAAGCATTGATTTGGTATTACAACCAAGCAGTCAAACCCATGCCGATGTACCCTAACCCCATGGGTGGTCATAGCGACACCACGGAGTATGCGTGGACCAGGGATAACTACGGTCCCTTGTGGCTGCCGTCCAAGGGCAGCACCATCAGCTTGACCCGTGACCATGTCTTGAAGTACCGCCGATCCATTGAGATCTATGAGGGCCATGAGTTCAGGGAGGTCAATGGCAGCTACTTCATCGACGATGAACCAGCGACCAGCTACACCTTTGAGATGGATTACTATTGGATGATGGGGGATAACCGCCACAACTCTTGGGACAGTCGCTACTGGGGCCCTGTCCCAGAGGATCATGTGATGGGTAAGCCCGTCTTCACCTTCATGAGCTGGGATAAATACGCCAAGGGTATGGATAAGATCCGTATGGATCGGTTGTTCACAGTCGTTCACGGCAAGGGAAAACCCACCAGCTATCTCTTGGTGTTCCTTGCCTTGGTCGCCCTTTACTACGGGTGGGAAATCTGGCATAAACGCAAGCAGTCTCGCCAGTGAAACGCCAGCTGATCATCCACATTTTTGCGGTCTTCCTGCTTTTGCCAGCAATGCAGGCACAGGGGGTTGATAGCTTGAAAACGGTGCATGATAGCATTGAAGTTTTCTTGCCCGAGGTAGAGGTATACCGTCAGCCATCTCCTGTGGTGGAAGACGCTTTCCATCTATCAAAAACCCAAATCATTCGCTTGCTGTGGTCAGAGGAGAACCATGGCTTTGATGGAGACAGCATTCTGCCCTTGTTGCAGCTATTGACCCCGGGATTTCAAAGAGATTCTTGCTTGGTCTGGTTGGAGGAAGGCGGTATCGCTGGTGATGAGGCCCGCTTGCATGAGGCCATCATGAGCAACCACTACCAGTTGATGACAGAGACGTACAACTACCTCGGTGATGTGTCACATGTTGATCTGAGTTTGGTTTGGTATGGCATTTTTCAAGTGGGGGATGCATGGAACATGTTGCCAGTGACGCCAAGGGTGGTTCTGAGCCAATTCCAAGGCAATTCAGGCATGGAGTTTGACATGCTGCACAACCGAACTGAAGGCAGTCAATTCATGTTTGGCTCTCCAGTGATGTTGGACTCTGGCATGGTGGGTTCCGTGGATGAACGCAGCTTGCGGTTCATGCCTGGCAGCTCACGTGACTTGAAGCTCAAGCGCGACGACCCATCTTGGACGCTTGGCGCATTGGGTGCAGCACAGGGGTTTGGCGATTGCCCACCCATGGCAAATTACCAACTCATGGTCAGCGGCCAACTGGATGACCGTGACATGATCACGACACAGGACATCACTTTGGAGGTGGTAGATAGCAATTACACCTGCCCGCCTGAGCTCTATTGGTATGGCGATTTGATGGGTGATGGACGCCCTGACGCGATCTTGATACAGAACATTCCTAAAGGCCTTCGCCTTGTCCTTTTACTATCAGATATTGCTGCCCCTGGAGATCTCTGGCGACGGGCCGCAGATTGGTATGTAACTTTCCCCGAATAAGCTCCCTATCATGTCACTCGCAGAAGAAAAGAACGCAGACCAGCTAAAGCTCCTTATGTCGGAGGTGAAAAAGCGATTATCCACCATTAAGATAGGTGGCGGTAAAGCAAAACTTGCCAAGCTTGAGGCCAAGGGCAAAATGTCTGCTCGCCAACGCGTGAACGCCCTTTTAGACAAGGGCGGCCCGTCGTTAGAGATTGGCGCCTTTGCTGCTGAAGGCATGTACGCTGAACATGGTGGTGCTCCGGCAGCAGGCGTGGTTGTTGTGATGGGCGAGGTGTCTGGCAGGACGTGCATTGTTGTTGCGAATGACCCCACAGTGAAAGCAGGTGCATGGCTGCCCATGACGGGCAAGAAAAACCTGCGTGCGCAAGAGATTGCCATGGAGAATCGCATTCCCATCCTTTACTTGGTGGATTCAGCAGGGGTTTTCCTTCCCATGCAGGATGAGATTTTCCCTGACAAAGAACACTTTGGCCGCATTTTCCGTAACAATGCCATCATGAGCAGCATGGGCATCCCTCAACTGTCTGCGGTGATGGGTCCATGTGTTGCTGGTGGTGCCTACTTACCCATCATGAGCGATGAGGCCATCATCGTTGAAGGCACGGGCAGCATTTTCCTTGCCGGATCATACCTGGTCAAGGCAGCTATTGGCGAGGAGATTGACAATGAGACCCTGGGTGGCGCAGACACCCATAACAGCATTTCAGGTGTGGCTGACTACAAGGCAAAAGATGATGCCGATGCCCTTAGCATCTTGCGAAAACTCATGGCCTTGCAAGGCCAAAGAGAGAAGGCGGGATTTGACAGGGCTAAGTCAGTGAACCCATCAGCTCCCAAGGGGGCCATTTACAGCCGCATGTCAGTTGATGGCAAGCCCTATGCCATGCGTCCCGTCTTGGAATGCATTGTGGATGCGAACAGCATGACGGAGTACAAAAAGGCGTATGGTAAGTCGCTGATCACCGCCTACGCACGCATCGATGGATGGGCAGTTGGCATCATTGCCAACGAACGCTTGAGCACAAAGACTGCGCAGGGGGAGCTGCATATCGGCGGTGTGATTTACAGCGACTCAGCCAACAAAGCTGCCCGATTCATTGCCAACTGCAACCAGAAAAATATCCCGTTGGTTTTCATGCAAGATGTGATGGGTTTCATGGTTGGCTCAAGGGCTGAACATGGTGGCATCATCAAGGATGGCGCTAAATTGGTCAATGCTGTAGCCAATTCTGTGGTCCCCAAGTTCACCATCATTGCAGGCCATTCTTTTGGGGCAGGTAACTATGCTATGTGTGGCAAGGCTTTCGACCCACGATTGATTCTTGCATGGCCAACAGCCAAGTTGGCGGTCATGGGCGGCGAGCAGGCCTCCAAGGTGTTGCTTCAGATTGAGAAAGCAAAAAACAAGGACATGGATCAAGCGGCACAAGATGAGCTGCTGAATCGCATTCAAAGCCGTTACCAGGAGCAAATGTCTCCCTACTATGCGGCTTCCCGTCTATGGGTGGATGGCATCATTGATCCATCAGATACCCGACAGGCTATCAGCCTTGGCATTCAAGCAGCTGATCATGCACCCATTGAAAGGGCCTACAACCCAGGGGTGATTCAGACGTGAGTTCTGATGCGTTCACAAGGGTTTAACAAACCAACAATTGTGAGTCAAAGCAGTTACGGGTCAAGTGGTGATTGATTATTGCAATCAATCCTTCCACCAAGCTGAGGATTCAACGCCTGAAGTCCCCAAAACATAGGATTCCCCAATTTGAGGTGTCACCAATTCAATCTGTAATTCTTTAGCTTTTACAGAAAGGCGCTCAACGGGGTCAGTCCAAGAATGTTGAGACAGCTTAAAGGCTCCCCAATGAATGGGCATGATTATTTTCGATTTCAGATCAACCCCCGCCTGTGCAGTTTCTTCAGGAAACATATGGACGTCAGGCCATAATTTATTGTATTGACCGCATTCAATCATAGCAAAGTCAAAGGGCCCATACCGCTCTCCAATAGCCTTAAAATGGGGCGCGTAGCCGCCGTCGCCGCTGAAGAAAATATTCTCAGTTTCTGACTGGACTATCCATGAACACCAAAGTGTTTTATCTCTATCGGACAATCCTCTGCCTGAGAAATGTTGTGAGGGGGTGCTGCGAAAAACCAAATCGTCAAGTTTGGTTTCCTGCCACCAATCCAATTCTACGATCCTATCCTTATCAACGCCCCAAGCTTGTAAATGAATGCCAACACCTAAAGGGGTATAAAACATCTTCACCTTGTCCTTAAGTTTCTGAATAGACCCATAATCTAAATGGTCATAATGATCGTGAGAAATTAATACCGCATCAATTTGTGGCAGCTTTGCTACTTCAATAGGCAATTCTCGGCTAAAACGCTGTCCTCCAAAAATTGGATTAGGGGCAGGGACATCGCCAAACATTGGGTCTATGAGTATATTTTTATCATTCATTTGAACCAAAAATGCTGAATGACCAAACCAGATAAACCTTGTCTCTGAATGGTAATTAACAAGGCTAAGCGAGTCAATTTTCTGAACTTCAATAGCTTTTTTTGGTCTAGAATTCGGGTTTGATTTAAAACCCCTCTTGAGGGCTTTAAGGATATCCCTAAAACTCATGTCTAGAGTGACATTTCCCTTGTTGGTAAATTTCCCGTCTTGGTAATTATCAGACACAGAATAAACACGTTGCTGTTCTTCTGTTGCTTTGCCGCCAAACTCTGGACTCAGATTCAGGAATAGCAGGCCAGATACAATGATGCTAACTGCTATAATTGCTAGAAATAGGATCATCTTTTTTAATTTAGCCATTGGCTGCGAGTGAATTTTAATAATTCACCCATGTTATTGAACGATAGGTTGCTAATTGCTCCCTGTATGTCAATCACTGTACCAAATGCCCGAGGACTTTTTTAGGTGTCATTTTGTCTGTCACAGGTCAAAGTCTCTAGACACTTAGTCTGATGGAATGGCAACCATTCGCTAAATGACTTTTTACAGCCTTGTAAAAGATGACGATTGGGATTTCAGGCAAGCCATAGAACCTTCAGCCTTGTGATGCTAAAGCCTCGCGTCCACGGACTCCCGTGGCAGCAAACCTTTTGCATCGAACACCACAGCGGATTGGCTGGATTTGAGGTCATCCATCTTCAGGGTCAAGAACTGGTCATGTGAAACAGCCAGAATGATGGCGTCATAACCCTTGGGTTCCAGGGTCTCAGTCAAGGGGAATCCCAGCTCATGCAGAACCTCGTCGGAGTTGGCCCATGGATCGTAGCAGTCTACATCTAGACCAAAAGCGATGAGCTCTTTTCTGATGTCAATCACCTTGGTGTTGCGGATATCCGGGCAGTTTTCCTTGAAGGTGATACCTAGAATCAATGCCTTGCTGTTTTTCACAGCGCCTCCCTTGTCAATGATGAGCTTCACCACCTTGCTGGCCACAAATAGCCCCATGGAATCATTCACCCGTCTTCCGCTGAGGATGACAGCAGGATGGTAGCCAAGGCTTTTTGCTTTATGAGCCAGGTAATACGGGTCTACACTGATGCAGTGACCGCCAACCAAGCCTGGACTGTAGGGGAGGAAGTTCCATTTGGTGCTTGCAGCCGCTAGCACATCCCTGGTGTCAATGCCAACCCGATCAAAGATCAAGGCCAGTTCATTGACAAAGGAGATGTTGACATCTCGCTGTGCGTTTTCAATGGCTTTAGAGGCTTCCGCCACCTTCATGCTGGGTGCCAAATGGGTCCCGGCCGTGATGATGGTTTGGTAGAGTTCATCCACAAAAATGGCAGCTTCAGGCGTGGATCCTGAAGTCACCTTCACAATGCTCGCCAGGGTGTTGACCTTGTCTCCGGGGTTGATGCGCTCAGGGCTGTAGCCACAGAAGAAATCGTTGTTGAATGTGAGCTGGCTCTCGGACTCAAGGATGGGGACACAATCATCTTCCGTGCAGCCAGGGTAGGTGGTAGACTCATAGATGACCACATCCCCAGGGTTGAGGAACTGACCAATCATCTGACTGGCGTTTTTCAAGGGACCAAGGTCAGGGGCCTTGAGGTCATTGATGGGGGTTGGTACCGTGACGATGTAAACATTGGCCTTTGCCAAGTCTTGCTTGTCTGCAGTCACTGATAAATTGCCATTGAGGGCTTCTTGAAGTTCCTTGGGGTCGGCCTCCTTGGTGCTGTCTTTGCCAGCGTTCAATTCTTTGACGCGATCCCTGTTGATATCAAACCCAACCACCGCTTGATGCTTGCTGAAAGCTAGAGCCAGCGGGAGCCCCACGTAACCCATGCCAATGACGGCAATTGAAATATCTGTTGGCAATGTGTGCATGAGACAAAGTTACCGAAAAGTGAAGGGAAAGCCTCGGCTCAGAGCCTACTTTTGTAGGGTGAAATCTTTGTGGACATTGAATCGTTATTTCTGGCGCTACCGCTGGCGCTTTGCCATAGGATTCTTCTGCGTGGGAACGGCCGCAACCTTTGCTGTTTTCCCTGCAGTATTCATCCGCCGAGCCTTTGACGAAGTCGCAGTGGCCATGACGGAAATAGGTCTGGCAGGCAGCATGGCCTCAGAGCCATTGAAAAAAGCCTTGCTGATATACAGTCTGGTCATCCTTGGAATGAGCGTCATGAAAGGCCTGTTCACCTTTTTGATGAGGCAGACCCTCATCGTCATGTCGCGACTGATTGAGGCAGACTTGAAAGACGACATCTATGCGCATTACCAAAGCCTGGATCAGGCTTTTTACCTCAGAAATTCTACAGGGGATTTGATGAATCGCATCTCTGAGGATGTCAGCCGGGTTCGGATGTACCTGGGGCCGGCCTTGATGTACAGCATCAACATGCTTTTTTCCCTGACCTTGACCTTGAGTTTCATGTTCTCAGTGGACGTGAAACTGAGTGTCATGACCCTGGCGCCCATGCCCTTGATTGTCTGGAGTATTTACCGGGTATCCAAGCTGATTAACCAGCGAAGCACAGCAGTTCAAGCGCAGCAATCTGCCATCTCCACCTTAGCACAAGAAACCTTTTCAGGTATCAGAGTCCTCAAGTCCTTTGCCCTTGAGAAGGGACAGTCTGAGCGCCATTTGATCAGTGCCAATGCATCCTTTGCTCGCAATGAAGGGCTATACCGTGTGAATGCCCTGTTCATGCCCTTGATGCTTTTGCTGGTTGGCGTGAGCACAGCCATCGCGGTCTGGGTTGGCGGTCAAGGGGTTGTTGATGGGCGATTGACCCCTGGTGTCATTGCCGAATTTGTCTTCTATGTCGGTCTATTGACATGGCCAATTGCCAGCATGGGCTGGGTCGTTAGCCTCACGCAACGCGCAGCTGCATCCATGCAACGCATCAATGACTTCCTTCAAGCAGAGCCTAGTGTCGCATCGGAGGCTGATACCATAGCGCCTTCAGTCATTCAAGGGGCCTTGGTGGTGGACAAGGTGTCACTGACCTATGAAAGTGGCATTGAGGCCTTGAAAGAAGTCAGCTTTACCATCAAGGCGGGAGAAACAGTGGTCATTGTGGGTCGGACCGGATCAGGAAAAACCAGCCTGGCCCATTTGCTGACTCGCCAAATGGATCCCAGCAAGGGACAGATCGCTATGGATGGCCTGGACATCAAGCAATGGCCATTGAATGATTTGAGGCATGCCATTGGCATGGTGCCACAAGACAGCTTCTTGTTCAGCGACACGGTGGCTGAGAACATTGCCTTTGGCGACGCCAATGCAAGCCGTGAAGCCATTGAAAAGGAAGCAAAACTGGCTTGCGTGCACGACGACATCATGGGATTCACAATGAACTATGACACTGTGGTTGGCGAACGAGGGGTGACCCTGTCTGGCGGACAAAAGCAACGCATCTGCATTGCCCGAGCCATGATGAAGCAGCCTGCACTGATGGTTTTTGATGACGCCCTGAGTGCTGTTGACAGCGAAACAGAATCCCAGCTCTTGGAGGGGTTAAAAAGCCGTTTGAAGGGTTTGACCTCCATCATCATCACCCAGCGCCTGAATGCTGTGCATCAAGCTGATCAAATCCTTGTCATGGATGCAGGTCAATTGGTGCAATCAGGCAAGCATCGAGACCTCATGCAAGAAGAGGGGCTCTATGCCGACCTTTACCGTTTACAAAACCCCATTGATTCCAGCACACCATCATGAAAGCTTACCCCAATTTGATTGAAGGAGTCATCGAGGTCTTGGTACAGACATTTGGCAAGCACATCTATGCTGACAAAGTGATTCAGCATATCCTGAAAGAGAACAAGAAATGGGGATCCAGAGACCGAAAGTTTGTGGCAAACCACAGCTATGAAATCATCAGAAACTGGCGCTTGCTATGGCACATCTTGGGTGAAGATCCGAGCATGAAGCGCAAGCATCTCATGGAGCTTTTTGATGCGTATTGGAACTGGCTGGAAACGGGGTCTGAGATTCCTGAAGGCCTGCCCTTGGGTGTGGTTGAGAGCTACGCAGCGTGGTTTGACGAGCGTGCCAGCAATGAGTTGGGCGACCATTGGCCTGCATTGGCTCATGCCTTGAATCAGCCAGCTTCTGTGGTGCTTCGCAACAACGTGCTCAGGCAAGACCGCAAGTCTTTGGTGGAAATCCTGACCAAGGAAGGCATCGATTGTGAAGTGAGTGATGTAGCTGATGAGTCTGTGGTGTTAGCCAAACGACCCAAGTTGATGCATTTGAAAAGCTACCAGAAGGGCCGTTTTGAAATCCAAGACGGCGGATCACAGTTGATTGTTCAACATTTGGATTTGCAGCCGGGGGAACGTTTTTTTGATGCCTGTTGCGGCGCTGGAGGCAAGGCCATCCAGGCAGCATCCATCATGGGCAACCAGGGAGAAATCCTTGCCATGGACACCAATGACAAAGCTTTGAGTGAATGCCGCCGCCGGGCTAAGCGCAATGGCGTTGACATCATCACCACGGAGTCCATCAAGCGACCTGCCTCAGTGCTCGTGCACCAGGAATGGGCTGATAAATTACTTTTGGATGTCCCTTGCTCTGGCAGCGGGGTGATTCGCCGCGATGTTGACAGCAAATGGAAATTGCAGCCGGAGCATTTGGATAAAACCATCCAAACACAGAAGGATATCCTCCACAAATACCACAGCACCCTGAAGCCAGGTGGCACGATGGTCTATGCAACATGCAGCATCCTTCGGTCAGAGAATGAGGACCAAGTAGTCAGCTTCATGGAAGCTTTCGGTGAGGACTTTACCCTGGCGGATGAGTTCCGCTTGTCGCCAGAGCATCCCCATTCAGATGGTTACTTCATTGCAATTTTCCAAAAGCATGACGACTGAGTCGCCATCTAATCACCAAAATTTGGAGCTGCAAAGCACCCAAGAATTGCTTGAAGGCATCAACGGTGAGGATCAGCAAGTAGCGCATGCTGTGAAGGCTGTGATTCCAGCCATTGAGGCCTTGGTTGATGCCATCTTGCCAGCCATGAGAAAGGGTGGTCGCTTGTTTTATATCGGCGCTGGAACCTCAGGCCGACTAGGCATTGTGGACGCTTCAGAGTGCCCGCCAACCTTTGGTGTTGACCATGGTGTGGTTGTTGGTCTGATGGCCGGGGGTGACCAAGCCATCCGAAAGGCAGTGGAAGATGCAGAGGATGACGATCAATTGGCTTGGCAGGACTTAACCGCCCATGGCATTGGACCCAATGATTGCCTGATTGGCATCGCGGCAAGTGGAAGGACACCCTACGTCATTGGCGGCCTCAAACAAGCCAGGGAAACAGGCCTTGTGACCGGAGCCATCGTTTGCAATGCCGATTCCAAGGTGGCTGCCACAGCAGCGTACCCCATAGAGGCCATTGTGGGGCCAGAATTCGTCACAGGTAGCACCCGCATGAAAGCGGGCACAGCACAAAAGCTCATCCTAAACATGATCAGCACCAGCTTGATGATTCAAATGGGCCATGTAGAGGGCAACAAAATGGTTGATATGCAATTGAGCAATGCAAAACTCATTGAGCGAGGCACGGCCATGGTGATGGAATCGACCCAGCTGCAGCAAAAGGAGGCGAAGGCATTGTTGCTCAAGATGGGCTCTGTTCGCAAGGCGGTTGAAGCCTATCGCAACAGCTAGTCCCAGATCCGCTCTTCCGTTAACTGCACACCCTTGCCCATGAATTTAGCGGCAATGGCTTCAAAGCTTTCAGTGTAGTCACTCACAGCACATCGCATGGTGGCATCGCTCTGGTTGCTCAACAAGCCCATGCCCTTCAAATCCGATGCAATGGCAGTTGCCACGATGCTTGGCACATTGAGCATGGTGGTTGTCGCGTTGAGTTTGGCACTGATTTGATCTGCGACCAGTGGGTAGTGGGTGCAGGCAAGCACCATGTGATCCACGGGAACTTGGTTGGCCATGTAAAACTTGATGGTGGCGTCCACCAACGCTTCATCCAAAGGCGAGGCTTCAATCACAGGCGCCAGCAATGGCGTTGCCATGGCATGGATGATGGCTTGTGGCAAAACTGCTGCGATGCGTTGGCTGTAGATGCCAGAATCGATGGTGGCCCGAGTCCCCCACACGGCTATGTTTTTGGACCCACTGGCTTCAATAGCTGCAATCACGGGATCAATGACATTGAAAATGGGTACCTTCAAATGTGCTTGAAGGTGATCAAAGGCAACAGCAGAGGCGGAATTGCAAGCTATGACAATGGCCTTGGCGCCTTGGTCCACCAAGTGACGGGCAATTTTCAAGGAAAATCCTCGGATAGCCTCAGGGGACTTGTCCCCATAAGGTAGGTGCTCGGTGTCACCAAAGTACAAGAGGGATTCCCTGGGAAGGGCCTTTGCAAGTGCACGGGCAACAGTCAGGCCGCCCACACCAGAATCAAACAGCCCAATGGGGCCATTTGCGTGCATCACATGCTGAGTTTGGCCTTCACTGCAGTGGTAAGATCCAACCCACCACTGGCGAAGATGATCATGCCCTTGCTCTTGGATGCATCCAACACATAGTTAGCTTTGCTCTCCTTGGCTGCCTCGTTGATGGCTGCTTGAAGCTTTTCGTACACGGGTGTGACAAGCTCCATTTCCTTGCTTTGCAGGGTTTTCTGTGCAGACTTCAAGTACTCCTGAATGGTGTTGTACATGTCCTGCAATCGCTGCTGTTCCTGGCGTTGACGAAGCTCAGTCCATGTGCCTGCATTGGCCTGAAGGGTCTGTGCACCGCGCTCAAGTTCAGCGTTCATCTCCTTTGCCTCAGATTCAAACCTTGCTTGATCAGCTTGCAAGGTGGTCATGACCGCTTGGTATTCAGGCATTTCAACAAGCATGCTGTCGACGTTGATGTGAGCAACGGCGCTTTGTGCAAATGCTGGAGCCATCATGGCAACAGTCAGGGCGAGGGTGGTAAGTGTCTTTTTCATAAGGGTGTAAAGTTAAGGCTAGTAGCCCAATTGTTTGAGTACGTCTTGGGAATAATCATTGGACTCTCGGGCGTAGACGACAGCAATGCCGGACCCCTTGTCAAACATGAAGTCCAATTTTTTTCTCCTGGCCACTTCCACAATGGCAGAAGCCACCATGGCTTGCACAGGCGCCACCAATTCCAATCGCTTGGCAAAGAGTTGGCCCTCGGGTCCAAAATAGGCTTGCTGCAGAGCCATCGAGCTGTCTTGCAAGCCGTCGATGTAGCGTTGTCGTTGTGCAACCATGTCCGTCGTCAACAGCACCTTTTCTGCATTGAGTTGACCTTGGAGAGCAGCCATGTCATCAAGCATGCTGGAAATCTCACCCTCCCATTGCTTGGAAAGTCGCTCGAGCTCCACTTGTGCTTCGCGGTATTCAGGCACAGCTTCCAAGATCTGCTGGCTGTCCACATAGCCCAATCGCTGGCTGAAAACCAGAGAGGGGAGGATGAAAGTCAACAGAAGAAGGAAGCGTTTCATGGTGGTCAGAATTGTTGCCCGAGGACAAAATGTGTTTGCCAGCCTGAGGCGCTAGTTTGGTTAGGCAGGTTGTCAAAGCCATAACCGATGTCCACCCCTAGCAGGCCAAACATGGGCATGAAGATTCGCAGGCCAACGCCAGCTGAACGCTTGAGCTCAAAGGGTCGGTAATCAATGAAGCTGTCATAGTTGTTGCCAGCTTCCGCAAAGCCAAGCACAAAGATTTGCGCGTTGGGGTTGGGTGAAAGCAGGTAACGGAGCTCAGTGGTGAACTTGTTGTAAAGGGCGCCGCCGCTTTCAGGCGTGATGGAGTTGTTCGCATAGCCCCTCAGGGAAATCACCTCACGGCCATCGAGCACAAAATTTTGCATGCCATCACCACCCAAGTAAAAACGCTCAAAAGGTGGCAAGCCATAATCATCGTTGTAGGAGCCAAGGAAGCCAAACTCACCATAGGATTTGATGACAAAATTCTTAGCGATCTGCGCGTAGAAATCACCTGAGAATTTCCATTTGTGGTATTCAATGAAGCTGAATTTTTCTTCATTTGAAAGCTTGGTGTAGTCCCGACCATCCAACAATGAAACGGGGGGTGTTGCTTCCAAGGAGAAGGAGACACTGGAGCCCTGTGTAGGGAAGATGGGAAAGTCCCGGTTGTCACGCTTCAGGTTGAGTGTGTAGGCCACCGAGTTGGCCACGCCTTGAGTGAAGGTTGAGCCAGCCAATGGGTAGTTGTTGACATCGAAGCGTCGGTACTCTAGGCTGTGGTACAGCGTGAAATAATCATCTGGCCATTTCAAGCGAAGACCTTGACCAAGCACAATGCCAGAGATGTCAATCTTTTGTGCCGTGGAATCTGTCTGGCCATTGTAGTTCATCATGTTCTTGTAGGCAGAGAAGGTCACCGAATTGGGCTTTTTCCCGCCTAACCAGGGCTCAGTGAAACTGAAGTTGTAGGACGAGTAGTAGGTGCCGTTGGTCTGCGCCCGGATGTTGATGGTCTGGCCATCGCCGGAAGGCAGGGGCCGCCAGGCTGACTTGTCCATGAACTGGCGTGCAGAGAAGTTGTTGAAGTTCAAACCGGCAGTTCCGACCACCATGTTCGCGCCCCAACCACCTTGCAGTTCAAGCTGACTGGTTGACTGCTCCACAACCGAGTACTCTAAATCCACGGTGCCAGTCATGGCATTAGGAACAGGTGTGATGTTGATTTGGCGGGGATCAAAGTAGCCCAACTGCCCAAGCTCACGGATGGTTCGCTGGATGTCAGCCTTGGAAAATAAGTCGCCAGGACGTGTACGGATTTCTCGGTAGATGACGTGGTCATTGGTTCGGTCATTGCCAGTGATGACCACCTTTCGAACGCTGGCTTGACGGCCTTCGCGAATGCGAATTTCCAAATCGATGGAGTCATTTTCAACGCGAACCTCGACAGGCATGACATTGCTGAAGAGGTAGCCATTGTTCAGGTACAATGAGGTGATGTCGCCACCATTTGGGTCGCCGCCAATGTGCTTGGCTAGCGTCTTTGCATCGTAGGTGTCGTTCGCTTCAATCTTGAGGATGTTTTCCAAGACTTCAGTGGGGTATTTGCTGTTGCCATAGAAACTGACAGAACGGTAGTGGTAGAGGTTGCCCTCATCGATGGAGAAGGAGATGACCAACTGCCCCTCTTCGTTGCGGTGGATGCTATCGTTAACAATGCGCGCATCCCGGTAGCCATTTTCATTGTAGAGATCCACAATGAGTCGACGGTCTTTTGCCAATTCCTCCGTTAGCAATTTGGAGGTCTGAAAGATGGTCCACCAACGGCGTCGGTGCGTGCCGTCCATGACCTTGCGCAATTGCTTTTCGTCGATGTTTTCATTGCCATAAAACAAGATGTCTGCAATGCGAACGCGCTCACCAGTGTGCACGTCAATGCGCATGATAACGGCATTGGCAAAGGCGCTGTCTTCTTCTGTGGAAATGCTTGCCCATGCATCGGGGAAGCCTTTGTCCACATAGTAGTCCTTGATGATTTGCTCTGAATTGATGCGCAAGTTTTCAGAAACTACCATGCCGCGGCTTATTTCCAGCTTTTCTCTCAAATTGTCTTGCTTGCTTTCTTTGATGCCCGTGAAGTAATACTTGCTGAGCTTTGGTAAGGTTTGTAAACGCAGTTCAAGGAAGACCACATTGCCCGATTGTTGAGTCACCAGGAGCTGAATATCTTGAAAAAGATCTTGATCCCATAGGTTTTTAATGGCCTTGGCCACTTTATCGGAGGGGAATTGCACCACATCACCCACGTTCAAGCCTGACAGCAAGCCGACCATGGTGGCGTCCAAATGGTCAGCGCCAGTCACTTCAATGGCAGCAATTTCGTAGTTCATGCCTGCTGTTATGGCAATGTTGTCATCCAGTTGAATCTGCCCATATGTCAATGGCATCATCAAAAAGAAGCTAAGTAAGCTGAGTAGATTTCGCGTGTTCATGTATGTCTTACTTCAGTTGTTCACTGGTCTTTCCTATGCGGCGTTCACGGCCCTGAAATTGGGCAATGGCCTGTTCGAGATGTTCCTTAGAAAAATCAGGCCAAAGTACATTGAGGAACACCAATTCTGCATAAGAAATTTGCCAAAGTAGAAAATTGGAGATGCGCTGCTCTCCTGAGGTGCGGATAACCAAGCCAGGATCCGGCATGTCAGCTGTGTGCAATGCCCCAGATATGGCTGCCTGGTCGATGTCTTCAGGCTTCAATTCGCCATTGGCGACTTGATGGGCCAAGGATTGCATTGCTTGGGTGATTTCCTGCCGGCTGCCATAGCTCAAGGCCAATGTGAGAACCATGTGGTCATTACCAGCGGTTGCGTTCATGACTTCTTGGAGCTCATCCTGGCAATCCTTAGGCAAAGCAGATAGATTGCCGATAGCATTCAACCGAATGTTCTTCTCCATGAGGGTTTTCAGTTCCTTTTTGATGCTTTTCACCAAGATGCGCATCAAGGCATTGACTTCTGCCTGAGGGCGGCTCCAGTTTTCTGAACTGAAGGCATAGACAGTTAGGTATTTGATGCCCAACTCTGCTGCGCCAGTGGCGGCGGCCTTGAGTGCCAATACACCGCGCTCATGCCCTTTGATTCGGGTAAGAAAGCCATGTTGCTTAGCCCATCGGCCGTTACCATCCATGATGATGGCAATGTGTTCAGGTAGGTTATTCATCGGTGCAGAAAGGTATGACATCGTTCCAAGAATGGTTCCAAAACCACGCCAATGCCTACATGACCTTCAAAGAACATGTCTTGGTTGTTGGCATTGCCCCGTGGGTAACCAATCTGGCTGCTATGGTTGCCGCCTGGATCTGAAAAATAGGCTGCAGTTTCACCGCGCAATTGCCCTAAAGCAATCGCATCCACATAGTTGCCAGAGGCGTCATCCAGGTAATCGGAACTCACAGTGGTCCATGTGGCCTCAGTGAAAAGCACCAACCAGCCATCGAATTGAAACCGCCAGCCAAGGGTGAAGGGGTTGGTCCACACCCGCAAGCTGTACATCGGCTCACCAGATAGCGATGTGCCCTGGCCTTCTGTGCCAAGGGGCTGCAATCGATGCATGCTGCCTTGGTACTCAGCCATGGGGTCATGGGACATGACACCTTTGCCAATGCTTAAGTAGGGGCTGTGTTGAAAATCCCTTGCAGGCACATTCAAGGGCAAAAAACTGACCTCCAATGACAGGCTGCCTGTCTGGAAAGGGTTGGTAACGGCAAGCCCTCGTTGCTGCCTCAGGGCAATGCTGCTTTGCGCATCATTGGCCTCGATTTGACCTTCCCCATATCGCGCCTTGACAGCGTAGTGTTCTGCAAACTGCAAGCGGTAGCCAAACTGCCAGTTCATGGTGCTTGACGGGCTGAAGCCCATGCCAACGTCACCGGCAAAGGCGGTCCCCCCTGCGCCAACAGTCCATTCATGGGACAGTTGTGCATGAGATGGGTTGCTGGCCAGCATGGCCATGCAACAAGTTATACCAAGGGAAAAGATCCGGCTCATCGATGCAATATCAGCGGGCAAAGATAGGAATTGAAAGGGGGTCAGTTTCTTCGGTCTAAGCCCCATAATAGCTTATTCCGTAGAGTCGTGGCAAAGTTGGAGTCTTCCATCCGAACCAATTGAAATTGGAAATCTGCCTTTTTCAAGGTGAGTTCCACTTCGCAGTCCAGGGTGAAGACCCTTGAATCCAGGGATGCTAGGAATTGCCCTTCCCGTGCATCCACCTTCAACGTCAGCGTGTCACTGTTTGGAATAACGAGTGGACGTACCGTTAAATTGTGTGGCGCAATGGGGGTGATGATGAAATTGTCAGAACCCGGCATCAAAATGGGGCCGCCACAGCTCAAATTGTAACCGGTGGACCCTGTGGGTGTGGAGATAATCAAGCCATCCGCCCAGTAGGTATTCAGAAATTGCCCGTTCACATACACGTGAATGGAAATCATGCTTGTGGTGCCCTTGCGGCTCACAGTGAGTTCATTCAAAGCGAAATTGGGCTGAATGGTTTGCGAACCGCCTTCTGGGGATACCTCCATGCAATAGCGGGGATCCAGGGTGTACTGCCCTTTCAGAACCTGTCGGATGGCATCGGACGCCTCATCTCGGGCGATGTTGGCGAGAAAGCCTAAACGGCCCGTATTCAGGCCAATGATAGGTACATCCGTGCGCTCAACCAAGGTTGTTGCGTCAAGCAATGTGCCGTCGCCGCCAATGCTGATTAGGAAGTCGGGGGACTTGTCTGAGAAGTCTTTTTCATCATGGAATGTGTCGTGATCGATGGCAAGACCCCAACGCTCATTCAATTGCTTTTGCAAGCGATCATGCATCAGGATCTTTGCCCCTTCTTCTTTGAGGGTTTCGAGTGCACGTTCCACAAAAGGTCTTGCCTCATCGGGAATGCGTTTGCCAAATAATGCGACTGTTGCCATGGGTCAAAGGTTAATAAAATGCATCAAATGGGCCAAATTATCTTCAGCGTCACCATGGGACCCACCTTTTGGGGCATAGCCACTCACAGTGTAACCCAGTCGCTGCAAGGTGTTCACGGCGGATGAAGGATCCTTCAAATCCAGCCGAATCACCGTCAAGAATTGCTGATTATCCATGTGGAAATCGGTGGCATGAGCTACCACCCTGTAGCCTTCTGCCTCCAAGGCAAGCATGGCGTCGCCGTCAAAGGTCTTGTCAGATTGGAACCAAATAGAACAGCCAGGTAAGTTGAATGACCAGATGCCCCCAATCCAAAGGGCTAAGTCTTTTGCCTGCAGCACCCCAAGGCGATCTTCGCCATCAACAATCAATAAAGCTGTGCTTTTGGCTTTTGACATCACGGCTAGCGCATCCATGGGGTGTTGGTCAACAGGGAAGCTAACCAAGCCCTTGGATGCCTCATCACTTGGATGCAGTTGAATGCCAAATACCCATGTCATGAGTCAAACATAGTGCAAGCATGCGGCAATTGGTGTTTCATTTCAGAACTTGCTGGTCCATAACAAATGCTCCATGCCCTCGTCCATAGACCCCTATAGTCCCTTGTCTGCACCCACCAAATTGAGTGTAAACATCAACAAAATTGCCACTTTGCGCAATGCCCGGGGTCATCAAATCCCTGATTTGCTTCTGGCAGCTAAGCGTTGTCAGTCCTATGGTGCGCAGGCTATCACAGTCCATCCCAGGCCGGATGAGCGACACATTCGCTACCAGGATGCCAGGGATTTACGGGCCGTGGTGCATCAGGAATACAACATTGAGGGGTACCCCAGCAAGAACTTCATCCAATTGGTGCTTGAATGCCAACCAGAGCAGGTTACCCTGGTCCCCGATGGTCCCGATGTTTTGACCAGTGATGCAGGATGGGACTGCCTTGCCAATGAGACCTTGCTCACAGAGGCCATTGCAGCTTTCAGGGCAGCCAATATCCGTGTATCCCTGTTCATGGACTGTGACGCCACTCAAATCCAGGCTGCTGCCGCCTTAGGCGCAGATCGCATTGAGCTGTACACAGAAAGCTATGCAAGAACCTACGTTACGGACCCTGAAAAGGCCGTTTTGCCCTTTGTTGAAGCTGGAATACTGGCCAACCAGTTGGGTTTGGGTTTGAATGCAGGCCATGATTTGGATAGTGAAAACCTGGCCTATTTCGTGGAAAAGGTTCCCCACCTTTTGGAGGTCAGCATTGGCCATGCCCTGATCTCAGACGCCTTGTACCTTGGCTTGGAGAACGCCATCCAGCGCTACCGGTACCAATGTGAAATCGGATGGAACCGCCAGTCATGAGTCATGTCACGCTGCACGCAAAGGTGATGCCCTCCACCATTGATACAGGCAAGCCCCTTGTAATCCTTCATGGGTTGTTTGGCATGGGTGACAATTGGGGAAGCCATGCCAGACATTGGGCATCAAAGGGCATGCATGTGCATTTGCTAGACATGAGAAACCATGGGAGGTCAGCGCATGTCCCCATACACACCTATGAAGCCATGTCAGAGGATGTGCGCCAATACCTCTTGACCCATTTCCCCCAGCAATCTGTGACCCTGTTAGGTCATAGCATGGGTGGCAAAGTGGCCATGCACCTAGCTTGCCACCACCCTGAGTTGGTGGAAAAGTTATTGGTGGCAGATATTGGGCCTAAGGCCTACCCACCCCATCACAAGGAGGTGATTGAGGCCATGCATGCATTGGACCTCTCGTCCATTCAAAGCCGCATGGAGGCAGATCGCGCCATGGAAAAGCATCTCCCCAGCCGATCACTCAGGCAGTTTTTGTTGAAGAACCTGACTTGGAAACAGGACAAGCAATTGGGCTGGAAATTTAACCTGCCCATCCTCAGTTCGCAAATTCAACGCATTGGGACTGCATTGGATCCCATAGCTATCTACCATGGCGCAACCTTGTTTGTCAGAGGCCTGGCCAGCGGTTACATCCTTGATGAGGATATTCCAGACATCCTCACCCACTTCCCCTTGGCACAACTGGAGTCCATTGAAGGTGCAGGGCATTGGCTGCACGCAGAAAAGCCTGAGGCTTTTCGTGAGGCCGTGGAGTCATTCATTTGTGACTAAACCCCTTCCCCTCATCCGTCAAGGGTTAAATCAAAAAACCCCGCCATTTGGCAGGGTTTGTATGTTTTTGAAGGATGACGACCTTACCGGTAAAGGGTCACTGAGCCCTTGTCTTCCAATCGGGTGGCATTGATGCCATCAGGATCCAAGTAGTTCGCAACCAAGTGCCAGATGTACACTCCGTCCTTGACCATGCGGCCATTGTACTTGCCATCCCATGCTTTGGTGGTTTCAATGCTTTCAAAGACCATGCGGCCATAGCGATCGTAAACACTGAGGTGGAAGTCCACGGGGTCGCAAGCAGAAGACACCAACACACGGAATTCGTCATTGGTGAAATCCCCGTTAGGGGTGAAGGCGTTGGGGGCAAAAATGCCACAAGGCTCATCAGGGTTTGGGTTGGTCTGAGCTGCAGCACTGAGGCTAAAAACAGCAAGACCAATGGCTATGATATACTGACGCATGAGTCAAATGTAAGGTATATCCAAACGTCAAACCCCCTCATTGCGGCTGAATGCGGCTTGATTGAATGAACGATGGCTTTCAATGAATGTCCGATTGCTGTCGGGCTCCTCGCTCCATTCATATTCGTACTTGCTTTCTTCGCTGGATTGCGTCTCTTCGCCTTTGCCCTGAAGAGCTGACTTGATTTCAGGCCCTTGAGAGTTCCAATCATCTTTGATGCTTTGACCGATATCCTCCTTCAAGGATTTGCTGTCGAGTTTGAACTGCAAATCATCCACTGACCCGTACAGTTTCATGGGGATCCAGACGGGGCCTCGGTCATCCTGCACAGCGATGTAATTCCGCAGGTTTTTGGAACCGTCACTGTTGCCAATGCCACTCAAGTCACGCAAATTCATCCTCAAGGTGAAGTCCATGACATTGTCAAAGCTGTGACTGCCTTCTACCTTGAGAACCAAGGCATTATTTTCCAAGGTCATCTGAGGGATGGTGATGATTTCATTGGCGATGCGAAGCTGGTTTTCCAGCGTGCCAAAGCGCACATCGACCAGATCAGTGACGTCAGCAAATCGCGCCAAATCCAACAGGGGACTGTAGTTCTGCAATCGCCCATTGGCCACAGAGAAGTCGGCAGATGCCGTGAATTGATCGGATAGCAAATCCCAGTTATCATCCCACTCAAACTGGAGACTGACTTGTGCGCTGAGCATGCCTGACAGGTTTTCGTGGGTGATCTGATCTTGGCCAAAGTCTTGCCATTCATCCATGAACTTTTCCAGATTCACATGACTCAATAAGCCTTGAAAAGACAAGCTGTGATGTCCTTCATCGAGTGGCATGAAGAAGGCATTGCCTGAAAGCAAGCCACCAGCATGGCTGAGCCGGAGTTTGTCAATTTTCACATTTAACCCTGTGCCAACCAAGTTGGCACTGACATCGGTGGCTTGAATGCCATCGTAAAGCATGGATTGGCAGTTCATATGGACTCGGTGATGGTCTGCCCATGGAATGCCATCATCCGGTTCACCTGTGAGGTTGGCATTCCAGATTTCAGAACCAATCAAGTCTTCAATCACCCACCGCTTGCCCGTGAGGGTTAGGTCATGGGTCATGGGTCCACTTGCTGCCAATGCCTGGTGAATGATGCCTTCTGCTTTAGCAACAGTGCTTCCTGTTTGTACGCTGGCATTGATCAGGTGAACATCTTGTCCGTGGAGTTCCACCGTGGCAGAGTGCACGATCAGGGGTTGCTTCGCTCCCTCAATGGCAAAATGCCCATCCGTGATTTGCAAGCCCCCTGACCAGATGGCAGGCCATAAGCCTTCAGATGAAATGGCTTCCATGGAAGTGAAGGATCTCTTGAAGCCAACGCTACCGTTGACTTGGCCTGATGAACCGTCCCACGTGGTCAGCTTAAGCCAATGCATCCAGTCCATCCATGGGGAGTTGAAGTCAAGCGTCGCTGCCAAGTTGGGCTGATTCAGGTTGTCTAGACGAAAAGATCCGCCAAGCACAGAACCTCTTGACTTGCCAGTGAATGCCGTCATGGATAGGGTGGAGCTTGTCAAGCTGTTGAATCGACCGTTGTCAAAATGGACACTTGCTGTGATATTGTTTGCATCAAGCCAGCCATTGGAAACATTGAGCTTGCCTTGTGTCCATTCCCCATCTGCATGGATGTCCAAGCCCTGATCTGTAGAGGTGATGTCAACGGTCAGATCCATCAGGCCATCAATCTGTGCCATGTCTGGGTCTGGAACCAATGAAGATGGCATCAGGTGCAAAATCTCTTCAATGTCCAGAGCCTTAGCCTGCATTGACCATTGGCTGCCTGACTCATCCATTTGACCGGTCAGGTCCATGGCCCATTGGTTGACTTCAAGCCGCCCTGATTGCATGACGGTGACCTGGCCATCGCCTAGCATGTCCATGCTACCGCGAATAATCATGTGTTCATCGTTCCATGAGGGCATATCCAGCTCCCAATCTGCCACTGCCTCAATCAAGTTGCTATCAGTTTTCCCCTTCAAGCGCATGCGATGGGCCAGGAACTGCGTGCTCCATGGCTGCTCACCGTCACTCAGTAGGTGCACCTGGCTGTTAAGAACGGTGAGGCCTTTGAGGTCAATTTGCGCGCTCTTTGACCCTTTGTCAGCAAGGATGTTGAAGTTGCCATCGCCATTGCTGTCCCAATGCAAATAGACTTTGCCACCTTTTGCTGTGATGCGCTGGAGGATGGTTTTCCCGCGCAATGCGGGCAGCAATTTGAACTGGGCATAAACCGTTGAGAAATACATCAAGGTGTCCAGCCCCTTTTCATCTGTGGGGTCTGCGATATAGAAATCATCCAAGCGCAATGAGATGTCAGGAAATTGCCCAAACAAATCAATGGCTAGATTGTCCACACTGGCTTTTGCGCTCAGATTGTCATTGACAGCGCCAAGAAAACGGCTTGTCAATGCGTCAGAACTGCTCTGAACATAGAGCAACAATGATCCACCTGTCAGCAATAACAGACCTGAGGTCCATGCCAATAAACGGATCAATCGTTTGATCATTAAATCATTTTCAAGAAACCAACTTCCTTCTCACTTAAGAAACGGAATTGTCCGCGGTTTAATTGCTTCTTGGTTAATCCTGCAAAACTGGTGCGGTCCAATTTGGTGACTTCATAGCCAAGGTGCTCAAACAAGCGACGCACAATGCGGTTGCGTCCCAAGTGGATTTCAATCCCAACCAAGGTGTGGTTGTCTGCATTAGGCATCTCAATTTTGTCAACAGGAACGAGTCCGTCATTGAGTGTGACACCTTCTTTGATGGCTTCCAAATCAGCAGGAGATAAGGGCTTATCCAATGTGGCCAAGTAGATTTTTGGTGCGCCATTGCTGGGGTGCATCAACTTCTTTGCCAGGTCTCCATCGTTGGTGAATAGTAAAGTGCCAGTGGTGGCACGATCCAATCGGCCAACAGGGTAGATCCGCTCTTTGCATGCATCGCCTATCAAGTCCATGACGGTCTTGCGGGCCTTTTCGTCTTCAACGGTGGTGATGAAGCCTTTCGGCTTGTTCATCAAGAGGTAAACGGGTTTTTCTGCTTTGAGTTTTTCACCGGCATATTTCACCTCATCAGTTGGGTTGACTTTGTGACCCATTTCTGTGACCACTACGCCATTGACTGTCACCATGCCATCTTCGATCAGCTTGTCAGCTTCACGTCGTGAGCAGATGCCTGCGTGTGCGATGAATCGGTTCAAGCGAATGTTCTCTGAACCCAAGGCACGCTCTTCTGCGGTGACGTGTCGTAGACCGCCACTGCGTGACCTGAACTCTCTTGAGTAGCCTCCGTCATCTTTGCGCGTGTCACGGTTGTCACTGTTGTAGCTACCGCCATCCTGTTGTTCGCGGTTGTCTCGTTTGTACCCGCCTCCGCCTGAGCGGTTGTCTCTGTTGTAGCCGCCACCTTCAGATCGGTTGTCACGGTTGTACCCGCCTCCGCCTGAGCGGTTGTCTCTGTTGTAGCCGCCACCTTCAGATCGGTTGTCACGGTTGTACCTGCCTCCGCCTGAGCGGTTGTCACGGTTGTAGCCGCCACCTTCAGATCGGTTGTCACGGTTGTACCTGCCTCCGCCTGAGCGGTTGTCACGGTTGTAGCCGCCACCTTCAGATCGGTTGTCACGGTTGTAGCCGCCACCTTCAGATCGGTTGTCACGGTTGTAGCCGCCACCTTCAGATCGGTTGTCTCTGTTGTACCCGCCTCCGCCTGAGCGGTTGTCACGGTTGTAGCCGCCTCCGCCTGAGCGGTTGTCACGGTTGTACCCACCACCACCTGAGCGGTTGTCTCGGTTGTACCCACCACCACCTGAGCGGCTGTCGCTACTGCCTGAGCGGTTGTCTCGGTTGTACCCACCACCACCTGAGCGGCTGTCGCTACTGCCTGAGCGGTTGTCTTTATTGTAGCTGCCTCGACTGTCGTCACGACTGCCGCGGTCACGACTGGATGCACTGCGTCCAAACTCCTTTTTTCCATCGGCTCCGATGCTGGATTTGAACTTATTGTTGCCTTTGCCTGTCTTCTCAGATGAAGCGTCTTGATCTTGGGTACTCACTGTTGAAATTTTTTGCAAAAATAGTCAATTTATATGCTCCGTGAACTATCCCCAGCCCTCCCAAAATCCCTGATGTACAATTACATGGCTTTTCCCTTTCGAGTTTTGAACCAAGGCGAGGTCAATGCGGATTTCCCAATTCAGGCCATGCATGTACAAATAGGCCGTTCCAGCTTTTGCGATTCTCCTGAACTGTCTTGACTTTGCAGCTGGATGGTCTCGATGATGACCCACGACCTTCACTTCGATGAGAACCAACAATTGTTGCCCAGGCTGATGCACAATCAAGTCAATTTCAGCCCGTTGATGTCTCCAGTTTCTGGCAATCGAAACATAGCCTTCATGTTGGTAATGGACGGCAACACACTGCTCTCCCCATTGCCCAATCAGCTGTTTTTGCTTGGAAAGGGGGCGGTCAGGGTAGGTAGGTGAATGCTGCACCTTGCGAATCTACCGTCAAGGTTACCTGAGAGCCGGTGACAAGGGTTTCATTGCGTTTTTCGTGGCCAAATGGAAACCCTGTGGCAAAGGGCAGGCTTTTTGGGCAATGTTCTGCCAGAATTTCTAGGGCATTCATGCCAAATGGCACGTCATTGTCGTGCATGTCAGTCATGTCACCCGCAATCATGCCTTGAAGGCCTTTGAAGGAGCCTGACCGCTTCAGCGCCCACATCATGCGATCGATGTGGTAGAAGTGTTCGTCCAGGTCTTCCAAAAAGAGAATGGCGCCATCTAGGCAGGGGAAGCTGTCTGAGCCAATCATGCTATACAGGACACTGAGGTTGCCTCCGATCAATAGGCCAGTGGATTGGCCATGTCGATTCAGGTCATGGGGCTTAGCGCAAAGCCCTAGGGCTTTGCCCTGCAAGGCCAGCGCAAGGGAGTTTTTGCTCGATGTGTCAAGCTGTGGCAGTTGAATAGGCATCCAAGCGTGAAGTGCTGCCAGGCCATTTACGTGAGCTTTACCAATCAAATGTGTGAAGTCACTGAAGCCAATCAACCACTTGGGCGATGCTTTCAGGGCCTCCCAGTCAACCAAGTCAACCATATTAACTGCCCCATATCCTCCTCGAATAGCCCATATGGCCTTGATGAGGGGTTGTCCGATAGCGGTATTTACGTCTGCTGCTCGCTGACTAGAGCTGCCACCAAATTGGTTTGATTGTTCACCAAGGTTACCTGCCTCAACCCCAACAAATCCATGGCTTTCAGCCCATTGCTTGGCCTGTTCAATCATCGTTGAATCGGTGTACCTGGACGGGCTGATCAGGGCGATATGGTCGCCGGCAACAAGGGAGGGGGGATGAATGAGTGAGTCCATGTGAAATTAGGTTCTGCCAAGGTAAGGCTGCTTCGTACTTTTGTGAACCCATGAGTCAATTCAATCGCACCACCGTCACGGCAGCACTTCCCTATGCCAATGGTCCCATTCACATTGGACATTTGGCAGGGTGTTACCTGCCGTCAGACATCTATGTCCGCTTTTTGCGTCTTCGTGGTGAGGATGTGGCCTTCATCTGCGGATCTGATGAGCACGGCATGGCCATCACCATGCGCGCTCGCAAGGAAGGTGTATCACCTAAGGACATTGTGGATCGCTACCATGTGATGATGCGTGACGCCTTGAAGGATTTTGGGGTTGACTTTGATGTTTATTCAAGAACCTCTGGAGACAAGCACAAGGAAGTGGCTTCAAGCTTTTTCAAGGAGCTTTATGACAAAGGGGTTTTTGATACCCGTGAAACCGATCAGTACTACGACCCGGAGGCGAAGCAGTTTTTGGCGGATCGCTACATCAAGGGAACGTGTCCCCGATGCAGTTACCCTGAGGCCTATGGTGATCAATGTGAGTCATGCGGTGCCACCTTAAACCCCACGGATTTGATCAACCCGGCATCGACCTTATCTGGTGCCACCTTGGAGCGAAGAAAGACAACCAATTGGTTTTTACCATTGGACAAATTGGCCCCTGACCTTCGGGCATACATTGAGTCCCACCCTGAGTGGAAGGCCAACGTTTATGGCCAGTGCAAGTCATGGCTGGATTCCGGGGATGGCCTGCAGCCACGCAGCATGACCAGAGATTTAGACTGGGGCGTGCCTGTGCCGGTTGAAGGTGCTGAGGGCAAGGTGCTGTATGTCTGGTTTGACGCGCCCTTGGGTTACATCACCGCCACCCAGGAGCTGTTTGGCAAGGATTGGGAAAAGTGGTGGAAGGCAGATGACACCCGATTGATTCACTTCATTGGCAAGGACAATATTGTGTTTCATTGTATCATTTTCCCAGCCATTTTGATGCAGCATGGGGAATACATCCTTGCAGATCAAGTGCCTGCCAATGAGTTCCTTAATCTAGAAGGTGACAAGCTGTCGACCTCAAGAGATTGGGCCGTTTGGCTGCATGAGTACTTGGAAGATTTTCCAGGCAAAGCAGATGTGCTGCGCTATGCCTTGTGTGCCACGATGCCAGAGAACAAGGACAATGACTTCACATGGGCAGATTTTCAGCAACGGAACAACTCGGAGTTGGTCGCGATTTACGGCAACTTGGTGAATCGCATCATGGTGCTCAATCACAAATTCTGTGATGGCAAGGTGCCAGTGATTGGCCAGGAGCCTGCTGACATAGAGGCCTTGAAAAATATTGTGAAACAAGCAGATGCCATTGAGAAATATTTGGAGCAGTTCAAATTCCGTGATGCCCTCGCTGAGGCGATGAACTTAGCCCGTGCGGGCAATAAATACTTGGCAGATCAAGCACCCTGGAAGGTGATGAAGACAGATTTAGCTAGGGCTCAAGCCATCCTAGGTGTGGCCACACAAATTGCTGCAGCCCTCACTGTGTTGATGGATCCCTTCATGCCTCAGGTCTCTGACAAGCTCAGAGTGATGCTGGGGATGACTGCTGCTTTGCAATGGTCTGACCTTGGTGACGAAGGCCATTTAATCAAAGTCGGCACCCCCCTCGGTCAAGCGGCCTTGCTTTTTGATAAAATTGAGGATGAAGCCATGGATATTCAGCGAGCAAAGCTGGTCAAACCTTAGCCTGTCCTCACCACCCTGAATACCTTGAGCCCATGTTAGATCACATCACTTTTGATCAATTTGCTCCCTTGGATATCCATGTTGCAATGCATAAGGCTGCAGAGGCTGTCCCCAAAGTAGATTGCTTGTTGAAGCTCACCCTGGACAGAGGTTTTGATACCATGACAGTGCTTTCAGGCATTACTGAACACTTCAGTCCAGAAGAGGTGGTTGGTAAAGATGTCTGTGTGCTTACTAATTGGCCCCGTAGTTCAATGGATAGAATAGAAGTTTCCTAAACTTTCGATCTAGGTTCGATTCCTAGCGGGGCTACTAAAGCGGAATATGTGATATTTTCTTCACTATTCCGCTTTTTTATTCCCCCTGAAACCCTAGTCAATGTTGAGACATAGCAAATGGCAGGATTTAAGCCAAAAGTTCGATATAAGTCTGAGCGCAAGTTGATGTTCACGTACCCATGTGTTGATATTTTTTGAATCAAATACACCAATAATGGTATTTGTGCCAAATCAATACCTAGATCAGTTAGAATATTTTTGCATAGCGGACTTCACGCAAGCGCCACGTGCTTTGTTGAGAACCCTTTGTAAAACTTTGGGTTTTTAAGCCATTGAATAGTTTTTAGTTATTGGAAAACGAAGGAACTTTGGAGTGATTCTTGAAGAATCACAAACGATGAGAAACGGTTGTAAACAGATCATTCGCCCCTTTTTGGCTATGACAATCTTGGTGGGCATGTCCTTATCATTGCAGGGGCAGAACTGTTTTGTGAATCTCAATGCATCAGCCACCGCAATGTGCCCGGGTGATTCCATTCAGCTCATTGCCTCAGCAAGCACAGGAACGATCTTGACTTGGTCGCACAATGGGATTCCCATCCCCAGTGTGGGTTCTACCATGTGGGTCAAGCAGGGAGGTAGTTACATTGTCAATGCGTCGGATGGGGCTAGTTGCTCTGCCTTTGCGGGCATTGCCATCAATGTGGTTCCTCTGCCACCAATTGCCTACAGCATCACCGGGTCTGGTATCAGTGATTCAACGGATGCTAATGGCAACATCACCTATTACAAATGCAATGGCAATGGGCAGTTCAAGTATGACATCACGACATCAGCTTCTGATTACAGCTCCTGGTTCATTGATTACGGCGATGGATTTACCACGGGTTCTGTGGGTTCCTTCATCAATGTAATCAACCATTTCTATGCCAATGGCTGGTACCAAGCGACCATCACCTTGACCAACTCATTGGGATGTGACACGTCGCTGGTCTTCTACATCCATCAGGCAAATACGCCTCAGGTTTCCTTGACACCGATTGGTAGTTTGGCTCGATGCCGTTCGTCATCTGGTGTGGACACTGTGTGGTATAGCGTGGGCAATTTTTCAAGCAATGCTGACAGCACGACCTACGAGCTGAGCTTCAACAATGGGTCAGCAAATACCATCTACAATCATCCGCCGCCTAGCATGGTTTACGCCATCATGGATACGGGGACTTGCGCCTTGTCGAGCAATGCCTTGGTGGGGGTGATGACGGCTACCGGCCAGTTTTGTGGAAGCGACAGCGACATTGCAGATGATGTGCTATTGACAGACAAGTCCACAGCAATCATTGATGGCCTCAGTGTCTTTTGCCTGGCTGCCACAACACAGTATGCAGACAGCTCAGTATTTGCGAACACTGCTCAGCTAGTCAATGGCAGCGTTTCATGCGCTGGATCGCCCAAGCGGGTATGGACGTTGAGCCCCAATACTTTTATCCTTAGCTCTGGCCTGTTGGGCAATTTTTCTAGCAACACGTCAGACCCTAGCACATGGACCAGCGGCAGTCAAGCATTGGATGTGCAATTCACCCAAGCGGGAACCTACACATTGATTCTCTACCAAGGCCTTGAGCTTGGGGGTACCACTTGTGGCATCACCAGCGACACCTTGTCCATTGTGGTGCACCCTGTGCAGTTTTACAGCTTGCAAAGCTTTGGTTGTGACTCCACGTTTGCCAATGGACAATGGTATTACCAGTCAACAAGCCTCACTGACAGTGCCACCAGTTCAACAGGCTGTGACAGCATCACCTTTCATGAGATTGTGGTTTACCCCTCCTTTATTGACAGCACAAGCAACACCTCCTGTGGTCCGACGACATGGCAGGGCCAGAACCTTTTGACCTCAGGCATGTACCACGACTCCTTGACCAGTGTCAACGGTTGCGACTCGGTTTTGTTCATGGCTTTCAACCGCCTCTACACCAGTGGGGATACGGTCACCCTTAGCGGCTGTGATTCGCTGATTTACCAGAGCCACACCTTCACCTCAAGTGGTCAGACCTGGGACTCCTTGACGGCAGTCAATGGCTGCGATTCATTGGTGTTGTTTGATGTAACGGTCAACCCCAGCTTTGCGATTAACCAGACAGCAACTGCTTGTAAAATCTACAGCATTGGCGGACAGACCTACACGGCCAACGCCACACATGTGGATTCCTTGCTGACGATCAACAGCTGTGACTCCATTGTGTACACCATCATTACAATACATCCAGATTATGTTGACAGCACAAGCAACACCTCCTGTGGTCCGACGACATGGCAGGGCCAGAACCTTTTGACCTCAGGCATGTACCACGACTCCTTGACCAGTGTCAACGGTTGCGACTCGGTTTTGTTCATGGCTTTCAACCGCCTCTACACCAGTGGGGATACGGTCACCCTTAGCGGCTGTGATTCGCTGATTTACCAGAGCCACACCTTCACCTCAAGTGGTCAGACCTGGGACTCCTTGACGGCAGTCAATGGCTGCGATTCATTGGTGTTGTTTGATGTGAGCATTGTGAGCAGTTACCAGCTTACCCAGCAAATCAGTGATTGCCAGTCATACAGCATCAACGGGAATACGTACACTACAAGCGGCACATTCATCGACAGCTTGCTAAGCGCAGCCGGTTGTGATTCGATTGTCACGACTCTATTGACCATTCACGGGAGCACGGTGGATTCTACATGGGTTACAGCTTGTGATCAATACATCTTCCATGGCAGTATCTTGACTTCAACGGCGGTTTACAGTCAAATGTTGCAATCCGTCAATGGTTGTGATAGCAACCAGGTTTTAAGCTTGACCATTAACAATTCTGACAGCACCTGGCAGACATTGAGTGGATGCTACATGGTGAGTTATCAAGGAATAGATCATTTTTCATCTACAAACTTCAGTCTATGGCTTACCAACGCAAGGGGATGTGATTCAACCCACCACGTCATCATTGATGTGATGCCGGGACCGCAGCTTCTGCCTTTTTCTCCTGTTGAGCTTTGCTTGTCGGATCCAATCCACACACTTTCTGGCGCCAGCCCACTGGGCGGCTCCTATTTTGGCCCCTTTGTGGTCAACGGACAGTTCCACACGCCATCAGCAGCGATAGGCAGCCATGCCATAGGCTATGTGTACACCAGCTCGTCAGGATGCGTGGACACAGTGTTTTCATGGGTTGATGTGATTGGCTATTGCGAGCCACAGGTGTATGTCCCCAATGCTTTCACGCCAAATGGGGATGTGGTCAATGACTTTTTCAAGGTGTATGCTCAAGGGGTGGATAGCTTCCATGTCACCATCTATTCCAGGTGGGGTAATGTGCTCTATGAATCGGATAGCCCAGGATTCAGGTGGGATGGCAGATCCAATGGTCAAATGATGCCTATTGGCGCCTACACCTACCGGATCAATTACAGCTACACCAAGCACGGACTCACGCTCAATGAGGAGTTGGTTGGGGTGTTGCAGCTTTTGCAATAAAAACGGGGCACCTGCAGGGCGCCCCGTTAGTCAAACACAAAGTAAGTTTACTTGTCGCCTCCCAAGATGATGGGTAGACCAGCATCACCAGCGCCAATGATGACGATCTTGCTGTTCGGTGAGTCAGCCAATTCCCTAGTTGCCTCAATGCCCTTCCATTTTAGGAGGTCTGAATTGATGCCTTTGGATACGATTGTTTGGAAATCGTAGATACCTTTTGCTTCAATGCTCTTACGCTCTGCTTCCTTCATCTCTTTTGCAATACGGAACTCATATTCCTGGCTGATTTGTTCTTGCTTGAGCTTGCCTTCAATGGCTGTTTTGATGGTTGCTGGCAGCATGACTGAACGAATCAGTAAGGCATCAAGGAAGATAAAGTTTGCCTCAAGGTTCGCAGCTGTCATTTCATAAATCTCTTGCTGTATCGCCTCGCGCTTAGAGCTGTATAGCTCTTCTGGGGTGTACTTACCAATGACTTTTCTTGTAGCTGAACGCACCTCAGGAATGATGATAGTTCTAGCGTAGTTGGGACCAACTTGGTTGTGCAAGTAACCCACTTTTTCCAACTGTGGACGGTAACGGGTTGATACATCAATCTTGATTTCCAGTCCATTGCTTGACAAGACTTCCATGGTTTCCGTGGTTTCTTGCTTCTTTACATTGTAGATGGTGATTTTGTCCCAGGGGGCTTTCACGTGAAATCCCTCATTGTAAATGGTTTCGACATCTTGACCACCGCTGAACTGGTGAAAGATGGTTCCCCGCTCACCGTTGCCGATAGTGAAGAACAATGAACTGCTGAGACCTAAAAATATCAGACCGCCGAATACGAGGGTCAGAAGGGTGATGACTTTACGTGGGTTTTCCATGTGCCGAAGTTAGTGCAAGTTTAAGCCCCCTTGGTAGGCCTGAATGTTTTTCACCAAGGCATCAGCTAAGTCGTTGGGCACAGGGAAGGAAAGGATGTAATGCGCAATCCGCCACTGGCCATCACTGCCTTGGATGACCACGCCAGATCCCCGGCATTCTCCCATGTGATCGGAATCCAGGACTTCATCGAACCACCCAACGGATCCGTGCATATTGACGTGACGTGTTCGAGGGACAAAGGTCCAGGCAGATTCACCTTGGAAGAAGCGATGACTCCACTGCGCAAATTCCAAGGTGGTCCAACGTTCACTGGCATCGGTTCCCATGAAGATGGATGCGTCATTGTGCATGCTTGAGAAATAGGTCATTGAATCTGCATCGCTGGCTGCTTGGTGCCAGTTGTCGACGAGGGCATTGATGCTGGCAGTGATAACCATGTCAACGTCATCGCCGTGGGAGCTAGTATTGTCAATGGGTTGGCAGGCGTTGATTGTTATTGCTAGACTGAACAGGATCATCCAAGGAGTTTGCATAGTTGTGGGTGTTATGGTTGGCTTCAATTTTGACCTAAGTTAGCGCCATGAAAAAGATTATGGCACTTGTGTTCATGCTAACCTTGATTCAGTGCACTCGTCAAACATCTGTTGTTCAAGTCATGAGTCATGGCGGTATAGAGCGAGAGTACCTCTACCATGCTAAAGAGGACTTGCCAGTCAATGCGCCACTTGTGATGGTTTTGCATGGATTCATGGGCGATGCAAGGGGTCTGCAGTCCTACACAGGAATGAACCAGATAGCTGATGAGAATGGTTTTGCAGTCGTGTACCCCTCTGGCACCTATACCCCTCAGGGAGATAGTTATTGGAATGCAAACTTGCTGTATCCGCCCGTGGATGATGTAGGTTTCCTAACCACATTGGTCCAATTCTTACAAGTTAAACACGACCTCAATCCACAAAGAACCTTTGTATGCGGTATGTCTAACGGCGGATTCATGAGCTATACTTTAGCCTGTCAATCCTCGGAGGTTTTCCGCGCCATGGCATCAGTTACGGGCACCATGTCAGGAGGAGATTGGGCATCATGCCAGCCCACAAGACCAATCCCTGTGCTTCAGATTACGGGCATCAGTGACAATATCGTGCCGCTCGATGGCAGTCTGGCCTCTGCTTATGGATTTAGCGGTGCGCCTCACCAAGATAGCATCATGCAGATGTGGGCAAGTCTTAATGGATGTACAACCAGGGACTCTAGTTTCATTCCTAACTCAACCCACGCCATCACTTTCAAGGGAGCAAGCAATGGCCATGAGGTGTGGCATTACACGATTGAAGACATGGGTCATGAGTGGCCAGGTACTTTGGTCATCAAGTCGCCTAGAGACTATTACCCCTATGGGACTGTTGCAAGTGAGGTTATTTGGGATTTTTTCAGTCGCTATTGACCGTTCATCCGTCCGGACTGCCTTATTTTTGCGCCACAAATTGGCCCCGTAGTACAATGGATAGTATATAGGTTTCCGGAACCTGAGATCTAGGTTCGATTCCTAGCGGGGCTACTACATGCAACAACTGTGAGAGCGTTGTCCTTTCATATGCAGGACACCAAAAAGGCAAACTTTCAACGCCATGCCTTAAATTCGTTCCATGCCTCAAGCCATCTTGAACCCATCCCCGATATTTATCCTTGGTTGCCACAAGTCTGGCACCAGCTTGATGCGTTCCTTGTTTGATGGCCATCCGGACTTGAAGGTTATTCCCTTTGAGAGCCATGTGATGGCATTGATGGGTGAACAAGTGCTGTACGATTACCGCAAGCAGGAGGCAATGCCTCAAGCAGACTTCAAGGCCAATTTGCTTCAACTGTTAAGGCAGTATGCATCATCCAAGGACCGAACGGCTGATGCCATGCTTAGTGATGACATGGACGTCAGCTCAGCGCAACAATTTACCGCGTCGGCCGACCAACCAACCAATGTGAAAGAGGCCCTTCAGTTGATTGTTGACTGTCTGCCACATGTGTTCCCGCAAGGCAGATTCACCCATAAGCCGAGTAGATTGGTTGAGAAGTCGGTGGAGCATCATGGGTTCATTGACGAGTTACATCGGGCTTTCCCCGATGCACAATTCATTCACTTGATCAGAAACCCATACGCCAATGTGGTTGGTTTGAGGAAATTTAAGGCAAAGATCCAGGGCTACCCGCTTTTCCATAGGGTGATGAGTTCGATTCAGTCCAGCATGGATGTTGCCATGGATCAAGGTATCAGCAAGAACAAAAACCATCATGTGATCCGCCATGAGGACCTTGTTCAGCGCCCTGAGCAAACCATGCAAGCCTTAGCTAAGGCTGTCAATCTTTCTTGGGATGAGTGTCTGTTAAGTCCATCAGTGATGGCGGAGCCATGGTCTGGCAATAGCAGCCATGGCCAAACAAAAGGCATTGATGCATCCAAGGTTGACGCGTGGCAGACACAGATTCATGCCTTTGAGTCATGGCAGGTGAACAGAAAGCTAAATCAACAACGAAAGGCGTTCAACTACCCCAGGTTTCAGGCAAGGGGCTTTACCTTGAGCAAGGTCCAGGGGGAGTCTTGGTCCAGGTTTGTATACAACCGATTGAGGTCGTTGATCGGCTGAGAAGATCAAGCAAGGGGAGAAGGAAAGACTGAAGGCTCAGTCTTCAGCCTTTTCAAGTGCCTCAATGCGAGACTTACAGTCATTCAGTTCAGATGTCACTTGTTCCAAGGATGCATTAGCGCTACGGGCCTTGCTTTCTGCATGGCTTGCACGCTGGTTGGCAGCTTGAAGTTCAGTCTTCACTTTTTTCAGATTCTGCTCCATGCTGTACAAGTCTTTTTGGTCCATGTTTTGTATCCAGAAGCTGTATAGGGCGTAGCATGCGATGGCTGCAATGGCTAGCAAGCGAAATAAATCACCATAGGAATGAAAGGATGGAATGAGTAGCGTTGCACCATAGCCTAATAGGACAATGGCTCCAGCGCCTAAAATGATGCGTTCAACGATGTTTGATTTCATGGGTGCGTATTAGGTCTTGAAAGTATGAAATTGTTCTTGATATTAGGCCATGGCTTTTTTATGCGACCTTAGGCCCTGAAATTTCAACCCTCGATAAGCTTTCCTTATGAATCAAGTCTTGCGCTGGTCACTGCTTGTGGCTCTTTCCGGTTTCCTTTTTGGTTTTGATACGGTGGTCATCAGTGGCGCCAATGAGCCAATCAAAGAACTCTGGGGTACGTCCGGATGGTTCCACGGAACCTTCATCATGTCAATGGCTTTATGGGGGACGGTCATTGGTGCACTCTTTGGCGGCAGGCCTTCGGATGCCTGGGGCAGGAAAAGAACCTTGTGGTGGATCGGCTTGCTCTTTTTCATCTCTGCAGTTGGCTCTGCATTGGCATGGGACCCCTATGCTTTTTCGTTTTTCCGATTCATTGGCGGGCTTGCCGTGGGCGCTAGCTCAGTGACGGCACCGACCTACATTTCTGAGATTTCTAACGCCAAAAACAGGGGCCGGTTTGTTGCCTTGTATCAGTTCATGCTGGTATTTGGCATCCTCGTCGCCTACATCAGTAACTACTTGTTGGATGGCATAGGTGGTGACTTAGACTGGCGCTGGATGATGGGTGTGGAGGCGATTCCAGCCCTTGCTTTCACGATTTGGTTAAGGCAAGTTCCGGAAAGTCCAAGGTGGTTGGCTTTGTTCAAGCAAGACACAAATGAAGCAAAGGCTATCCTCTGTGAGATTGCTGACACAAAGGATGAAGCAGATGACCTGTTGATTGACATACTAAAGACTGAGAAGCAATCCGGAAAGGGAAGTGTGCTCTTCAGCAAGAAGTACAAGAAGCCTTTGATGTTGGCCTTCCTTCTGGCGATGTTTAATCAGTTGTCTGGCATCAACTTCATTCTGTATTACGCCCCTGAGATTCTTGAGAATGCGGGCTTTGGCGGGTCAGAATCTTTGTTGTCAACGGTTGCAATCGGTGTAGCCAACTTGCTGTTCACCATCGTTGGCATGAGTTTGATTGATCTGGCAGGCAGAAAGCAGTTGATGATCATTGGGTCAATCGGCTATATTCTATCTCTAGCTCTGGTGTCCTATGGCTTTTACACGGGTGCAAGTCCCCTTTTCAATCTAACCTTCATTCTCACGTTCATTGCGTCTCACGCTATTGGACAAGGCGCGGTGATATGGGTCTTCATTGCTGAGATATTCCCCAACAATGTCAGGGCCAATGGCCAAGCATGGGGGTCTGGAACACATTGGGTTTTTGCAGCCTTGATCACCCTGTTTGGCGCAGTGGTCAATGATGCATTCCCTAGCGGATGGGGCATTTTTGCTTTCTTCTCAGGGTTCATGGTTATTCAACTACTCTTTGTGATTTTCTTGATGCCTGAGACTAAGGGCAGAAGCCTTGAGGATATAGAGAAGGAGATGGTGGGAGAAGATTGATTAATTTTTGGTATCCCAGGAATTGAGCAACTGTTGTTGTATTAGAACCTTGAATGCATGAAGTTTATGCCTTCTAATTTGTTGACTAACTAAGATTTATGCAATGAGTAAAATAAAGCCAACTCTAGTCGTGTTAGCCGCAGGAATGGGTAGCCGTTACGGAGGATTGAAGCAATTAGATACATTCACTGAGAGCGGAGCAACGATCATTGACTTTTCAATTTATGATGCGCTGGATGCTGGATTTGAGCAGATCGTATTTATCATCAGAAGACCTTTTGAAAAAGAATTTAAAGCTCTTTTTAGCAAAAAGTTAGAAGGAAGAGCACAAGTTGATTATGTGTTTCAAGAAATTGACGATGTTCCAGAAAAATACCAGAATTTGGAAAGAACAAAACCTTGGGGAACGGCTCACGCACTTCTAATGGCAAAAGATGTTTTGAAGGACAATTTTGCTGTAATCAATGCAGATGATTTTTACGGTAAGGAAGCTTTTAGCCTAATGGCAGACACTTTAAGAAAAACAGATAGAGAGTCATACCATTTTACTATGATTGCCTATTCTCTGAAGAACACAGTCTCAGAACATGGATTTGTATCTAGAGGAGAATGCCAAGTCAATGATTCAGGTTTTCTGACGGATGTGATAGAAAGGGTTCATATTGAAAAGGTAGATGGTCAATTATTAAGGAAAGACGAGGATGGCAAGTTGGTCCCAATTGATGAAAACACGGTAGTTTCAATGAATTTTTGGGGTTTTACACTAAAGTATTTTGAATTTGCAGATGAGCTTTTTGACAAGTTTTTAGAAAAAAATAAAGAGAACATCAAGGCTGAATTCTATATTCCATTGGTAGTCAGTGAAACCTTGAAATCGGGAAAATCAACCGTTGAGGTTCTAAAATCAAATGCAAAATGGTTTGGAGTTACCTATAAAGAGGACAAGGCGATGGTGAGTAAGGGAATTGATCGTCTATTAAAGAAGAATATATACCCATCTAAACTTTGGTGAAATGGATATTCAACAATTAAAAGAGGCATTTAAGCAGTTTGACCATAAGTCAAATTATGCTTCACATAAGGAATTAGCATCGGGTCATATTAACGACACTTTCTTAATAGCAACTGATAGGAATCAATTTTTTGTATTACAAAAAATAAACCATGGTGTTTTTAAGGATGTGCCAGGTCTTGTCAATAACAAAGTCAATGTAAGTAAACACCTTTTAGAAAAATTAAAACATTTATCTAAGCGCGAATTAAAACGCAGGGTCTTGTGTTTTGTGCCTGCAATAGATAATAAATCGTATTACCTAGATCCAAACGGAAATTATTGGAACATGATGGTTTACATTGATGACAGTATAACCTTTGAGACGGTATTCAATGAAAATATCGCTTATGAAGGAGGAAAATTAATTGGTGATTTTTTAAACTTGACCGGAGATTTTGATGCGTCACAATTGATGGAAGTGATTCCTAAATTTCATGACATGTCCTTTCGATTCTTGCAATTTGAAGAGTCTTTAGAAGTCGCGACAGATGAAAGACTGCAATTAGCGAAGCAATGCATAGATTCTGTTTGGGGCTTAAAAGACGAAATGCATACCATTCAAAGATTAAAGGAATCGGGTCAAATAAAAATCAGGGTTACCCATAACGACACTAAAATTTCCAATGTGCTGTTTGATGCAAACAATAAGGGCCTTTGTGTCATTGATACGGACACTATCATGCCTGGAATCGTACACTATGATTTTGGAGATGCAATACGAACAATTTGCAATACTGCTGCTGAGGATGAAAAGGATTTGAGTAAAGTGAGTTTCAACCTTTCATACTACAAAGCATATGTTCGGGGCTTTTTAGAAGAAGTTGAATCAGAATTAACGCCTGTTGCAATTAAACATCTTCCATTGGGCGTTAAAACAATGATCTTTATTATGGCCCTTCGTTTTTTAACCGACTTTTTAAACGGAGATACTTATTATAAAACAGCGTATTCAAACCATAACTTGGATCGATCTAAAAATCAATTCAAATTGATTGAAAGCTTGATGGAGAATTTTGATCAAATGGAAATTTCAAGTACAGAATAAAAAAATTACAACGTTGCATGTTGTTGGTGAATCTCCGGAAGAAGCCATTGCATTGTTGTCACGAATAAACCACTTAACAGTCAATTACACATGTCACAAACTAAACCAAGTAACTTAGTAGCTATTGCAATTATAGCGGGCTTATTCTTCATTTTTGGATTTGTCACATGGATTAATGGTGCGTTGATTCCGTTCATGAAGACCATCAATGAACTAACAGATGCACAATCCTATTTAGTGGCCTCAGCATCCTATATTTCATTTGTTGTAATGGCTTTGCCAGCTTCATATATTTTAAATAAAATAGGCTACAGAAGCGGAATGGCCTTGGGCTTATTTATCATGGCAATTGGCGCTTTGGTGTTTATTCCAGCGGCGGAAGCAAGAACCTATTGGGTCTTTTTAACAGGCATTTTCATACAAGGAGTTGGTATGACCATTTTGCAAACGGCAGCGAACCCTTATATCACCATACTAGGTCCAATTGAAAGTGGGGCTAAGCGTATTGCCATTATGGGAATCGCAAATAAAACTGCAGGGGCATTGGGTTCGTTAATATTTGGTGCCTTGCTGCTATCGGGAATTGATGAAGTAAAGGAAAAATTAGGAACGGTTTCTTTGGAAGAGAAGAATCAATTATTAGATAGCATGGCTGACAGTGTATTTGTGCCCTATTTGGTTATGGCACTTGTATTGTTGGTTTTAGGTTTGCTAATTAGAAAAGCACCGCTTCCAAATGTAGAAGCGAAGCCGTTAGAGGAAGCCAATGAAGGAGAGGACTCTAAAACAAGTATTTTCCAGTTTCCACATTTGTGGTTAGGGGTCCTGACATTATTTGTTTACGTAGGCGCTGAGGTGATTGCTGGAGATACAATCATTGCCTATGGAATTTCCTTAGGAATTCCAGCAGAAGACGCAAAATTCTTCACGACACTTACCCTGATGGCCATGGTAGCAACCTATGCAGCAGGTGTCTTTTTAATACCAAAATACATTAAACAGGGAACAGCGCTAATACTTAGTGCGATATCAGGAATAATCCTTAGTGTTTGCATATTAATGACTACAGGGTTGACGTCTGTTTTGTTTGTGGCAGCCTTAGGCATCTCTAATGCACTCGTCTGGCCAGCAGTTTGGCCTTTGACATTAGATGGCCTGGGTAAATTCACGAAGACAGCATCTGCCTTGTTGATTATGGCAATCTCTGGAGGTGCTATTATACCCCCCTTGTACGGAAGGTTAGTGGATTCAAATAAACTTGAATTGATTGCATCTGGAGTGAGTGAGGCAGAAGCATTGTCAACAAGTTCTACAGGTAGCTATTGGATTTTAATTCCGTGTTATGTCATCATATTATACTTTGCCTTATGGGGAAGGAAATTGGGTAGAAAAATGCAATAAAAAGTAAAAACGGTTACACTTTATAAAAGTATAACCGTTTTATTGTTTTAGTAGCGGGGGCAGGACTCGAACCTACGACCTTCGGGTTATGAGCCCGACGAGCTACCAACTGCTCCACCCCGCGATATGACGGCAAATTTACATCAAAACAAATAGATGATTGCATCTAATGCCCCTTTCTTTTAGGTAATTCTGTTTTGATGGACCCTTCCTTTCGTATCAAAGTATGGGTTACATTCACAACGTAAACAGGTCTAGCATTAAAAGCCCTTCCAAACTGAAGGCCTGGAAAAACCGTATAATTTTAAGCAGACCTTATGAATAGACAACTATTTCTTAAAAGCCTCCTTGGTGGAGCTGCTTTTGCAGCATTGCCCCGAGGCCTAGCAGGTAGTGAGCTAGGAGACGCACTGAACTCAAGCATTGCTGATTTAAAACGACCCACCACAGGATCTATGATAGGTTACGCTGATTCGCCTATTGTTCAAGTTCGAATTGGCATTGTGGGACTTGGCAATAGAGGCTACACCCTTTTGCAAATGCTGGCCCACGATATCGAACAAGGCAACTGTCAAATCACTGCCATCTGTGACCTGAATGCAGATTACGTGTCGCGAGCATCAACTTGGTTATCATCCTATCAGACAAGCAAAGCCATGGAGGTTGTTGGAAACAAGGACGCATGGGAAGCCGTGGCGAAATCAGACGATGTTGACCTGTTGCTGATTGTCACCCCTTGGGAATGGCATACCCCCATGGCAGTGATGGCCATGGAGTCAGGCAAGCATGTTGCCATGGAAGTGCCAGCAGCCCATACCCTTGATCATTGTTGGGAGCTTGTAAGCGTTGCAGAGAAGACACAACGCCATTGCATCATGATCGAAAACTGTTGCTACAATGACGAAGAACTGTGGGTCTTGAACATGATTGAATCGGGTGTCTTTGGTGACATCACCCATGCAGAAGGCGCCTATTTGCATGACCTCAGAGCGCACATGCTGTCAAGTGACTACTACCAAGACCAATGGCGATTGCAGCACCACCGTGTGCGAAATGGCAACTTCTACACCACCCATGGGCTCGGACCCATTGCGATGTACCTGGGAATTGGTCGAGGTGATCGCTTTGAACATCTCACATCCATGAGTTCGCGTGAAAAGAACCTGTCGGATGCCTTCAATGCCTCTTCAGGTCTTGATTCGTCTGAATTTGCTTGTGGAGACATGAACAACACACTGATGAAAACCCAGAAAGGCAAAACAGTCCTGCTGCAGTTTGATGTCCATACGGCGAGACCGTATTCACGCATCAACAAAGTTGTTGGTACCTCAGCCGTGCACGATGGCTACCCCAGTCGTCTGTATGTCGACAAAGGTGAATTGGTTTACTGGGGTCACAAATGGTTAAGTGAGAGCGAACGGGCAGAATACCAATCACGCTACCGTCATCCCATGCTAGAAAAACTGGATGCCATCAAAGCCAAATACAAACAAGGGCATGGCGGCATGGACTTCGTGATGATGCATCGCTTGGTACGCTGCATGAACCTGGGGCAACCCTTGGATCTCAACGTTTATGATGGGGCTTTATGGAGTGCCGTCTCTCCTTTGTCAGAAATGTCGGTAGCCATGCATGGTCAACGCGTTGATGTACCCGACTTCACCGGTGGAGCAGGGGATGATTCACGGCCATTGGAAATCATGCGTGAAATTGGGTGAATGGAGGCGTGATATAGCAGCTTGACTTGTCGGAATTCATGGCTTATAGACCATGGAATAGCAGTTCACGTGAATAGCAAGTAATCGCGTACATACTCAGGTCTTTATCCCGACCTTTGCCGCATGTCAAAAATCCATAAATCGTCCTTTGTCAACATCATTGGTCATCCCAATGTAGGCAAGAGTACCCTGGCGAATGCCCTGGTAGGAAAGCGCTTGAGCATCATCACGCCCAAAGCACAGACCACCAGGCATCGCATCTTTGGGATACTGAACGGGGAGACAGAAAATTTTGATTACCAGTTGGTATTCTCAGACACCCCGGGCGTCTTGATTCCAGCCTACGCCCTGCAAGAGTCGATGCTAGATGCCGTTCACAGCTCAAAAGACGATGCAGACGTCTTCCTGTATGTGGTTGAATTGGGCGAAGGGCCATTGAAGCATGAAGGCCTTTATAAGCACCTGCAAACCACCGATGTGCCTGTTTTGCTTTTGTTGAATAAGGTCGACTTGCATGACCAGGAGACACTTGAAAATGAATCAGCTTTATGGGCTGAGCGTTTGCCAAAAGCAGAAATCATTCCCATGTCAGCAAAAACAGGATTCAACCTTTCCTATGTTTTGAAGCGCTTGCTGGAGCTTTCGTCCGAGGGGCCAGCCTACTTTGACAAAGACCAGCTGACTGATCGAAGCGATCGATTCATCTGCTCAGAATTCATTCGTGAACAGATACTGAACCGCTACAAAAAAGAAGTGCCTTACTCCGTTGAGGTCGATGTGGATTCCTTCAAAGACGAGCCAAAGATTTTACGCATACGTGCCATATTGGTTGTGGCTCGCGAATCACAAAAAGGCATTTTGATCGGGCACAAAGGCGTGGCATTGAAAGCCGTTGGCACCGCTGCACGCCGTCAACTTGAATTATTCTATGGCAAACAGGTTTACTTAGAGCTCTTTGTCAAAGTCAATAGCAACTGGAGAAATGATCCAGAGAAACTTAAACGATACGGATACTGATGAAGCCACTTGTCGCCATAATCGGCCGCCCCAATGTGGGCAAATCCACACTCTTTAACCGTCTGGTCCAAAGGCGTGAAGCCATTGTAGACCCTACAGCGGGTGTGACGCGTGACCGTCACTATGGCCATGCAGAATGGGCAGGACGCTCCTTTGCATTGGTTGATACCGGTGGTTGGATCGAAGGATCTGATGACATATTTGAAGGGGAAATTCGCCGCCAGGTAGAGGTTGCCTTGGAAGAGTGCAACTTCATCTTGTTTCTGGTTGATGTTGAAGCAGGCATCACCCATGATGATCAAGAAATCGCGCGATTGCTTCGCAAGCAATCCAAGCCAATTGTCTTGATCGCCAACAAAACTGACACCCATGAACGCATGGCGCAGGCTGCTGAGTTCTATTCCTTGGGGTTTGGCGAGCCAATGACCGTCAGCTCCATCAATGGACTGGGAACTGGAGATGCCCTGGACGCCTTGGTGGCTCACTTTCCCGAACCTGGATCAAACGATGAAATTGATCCCTTTGAAGGCAAGCCAAGGTTGGCGATTGTAGGCCGTCCTAACGTGGGGAAATCCTCCATCACCAACGCTTTGTTTGAGGAGGAAGTTAGCATCGTAACCGACATCGCTGGAACCACAAGAGATACGGTCAATAGCCACTTCAATAAATTTGACATGGACTTTGTCCTGCTAGACACGGCAGGCATGCGTAAAAAAGGTAAGGTCAATCAAAACCTGGAATTTTATTCCAACATGCGTACGGTGCGAACCATTGAAGACTCTGATGTCTGCATGCTCGTCATCGATGCAACCCAAGGGTTTGAAAGTCAGGATCAAAACATCCTGCATGTCATCCTGACCAACAAAAAGGGTCTGGTTGTCGTGATCAACAAATGGGATTTGGTTTCTAAAGACACCCACACCATGAAAACATTTGAGGAACAGGTTCGCATAAAAATGCGTCCCTTTGTTGACGTCCCCATCATCTTCACCTCAGCAATCTCAAAACAGCGTGTATTGAAAGCCGTTGAGACGTGCATGGAAGTGCAATCACGCCGATCAACCCGCCTTGGCACCTCCAAACTCAATGACATCATCTTGCCCATTGTCAAGGAGCGCCCTCCACCCATGTACAAAGGCAAGATTGTAAAAATTAAATTCATTTCGCAGCTTCCAACCAAGCGTCCACAGTTTGTTTTGTATTGCAATATGCCACAGTATGTGAAGGAGCCTTATGAGCGATTTGTTGAAAATCAGTTCCGCAAACACTTCGATCTCACGGGCATTCCTATTGATCTGTATTTTAGGAAAAAGGTCTAAAATTGACCATAATCAAACAAAAAAGGCGCTAAAAGCGCCTTTTTTGATGAAAAACTGTCAAATTGACAATAGTTAACAAGCAGAGAATATGAGGGCAATCAATCAGCTGTTGCCAATCGGAAAGCCTCCTCCATGGAGCTGGACTTGGTGATGTTTTCCACACTGTCATCTCGTTGAATCTTTCCAGCCTTGATGAAGATCACCCGATCACACATCGCTTCCACTTCTTGCATGACGTGGGTACTCAGTATCACGGTTTTGTCCTTACCAATGGCCATGATCAACTCCCTGATGGAAGTTAATTGATTGGGGTCAAGGCCAGTCGTTGGCTCATCTAGAATGAGCACATCCGGGTCATGCATGAGGGCTGCTGCCAGGCCCACGCGTTGGCGGTAACCCTTGGAGAGCTCTTTAATCTTCTTGTGCTGTTCAGGCTCAAGCCCCACCTTACGGATGGTATCTGTGATCTTGTTTTTGTCTTGCTTGTGAATCTTAGCTACAAACTGGAGAAACGCTACCACATGCATGTCAGGGTAAAGCGGGTTGTGTTCAGGTAGGTAGCCAATCCGTTGACGAACCATCAGGCTGTTGTCCTGCGTGTCCATTCCGCAAACCAAGGCTTCCCCTTCGCTTTGTGGTAAATAGGATGTGAGAATCTTCATCAAAGTAGATTTCCCTGCGCCGTTAGGACCTAAAAGCCCGACAATCTGCCCCTTAGGAATTTCAAATGACACCTGATCCAAGGCTTTTTGTTGGCCGTAGGATTTACTTAAGTTCTTAACGTGAATAGACATCTGATGGGGCTATTTATTGTACCAAACGGGTGACACAGCCATGCCAACTACCGCAGCCACCGTCGCATGGAGTTTTGCTTGCCGATTGTAACAATACAAGTAAGTTGGGTCATTGAAGTATGCAGCATTGGGACTGTGGAGGACCACTTTCCAGTCGTCCTTTGGTCGGTAGTTCTTCAAAAGATCATACCCGACAGCTAGCGGTCCAAAGATGCCTCCTGCAAGAAGGTTGTTGAAGATCCGGCCTCTGAGGCGAGCGTCATTGCTTGCAGCCACGCAAAGTTTGCTGGGATCATCGTTGTTGCCTGCGATCTTATCTAGGCCAACAAAAGCAATGTCACTCAACGGAATAACAAAGGTGTTGTTGTCTGCCTTGAAGGTGAGGTTGCGCTTGCTTGCCCTGATCACCTCGCCAGAAAAGGCCTTGCCAGAGTTGAGGATAAGCACATCCATGGCTTCCAATGGAAACAAGCTTAAGGCAAAGAGAAAGGTCACTATTTTTTTCATGAAATGGCATTATTGAAACAATGGTTAGGATTTCTTGCTGAGACCATAGACCATGCCAAATTTAACCCGATAACTTTGTTACGATGAGATAACTTTGTCGCGATGAATGGACTTGTGCTAAAATCTACTGGATCATGGTATCACCTCATGCTCGATGACGGCAATAAGGTGGATGCACGGCTGCGCGGAGCCCTTCGGTTGGCGGGAAGTAAAAGTACCAATCCAGTGGCAGTAGGCGATAAGGTGATGGCAAAGCCAGAGGTTGATGGGCGCTGGGTCATCCATGAAATCTTGTCTCGAAGCAACCATTTGATTCGTCGATCGGTGAACCTCAGCAAACGCACACAGGTCATTGCAGCCAACATGGATCAAGCAGTTTTAATCTGTACCATCGCAGAACCCAAAACCCTTTACGGATTCATGGATCGCTTTCTGGCCACAACGGAAGCCTATGACATCCCAGCTGTCATTGTCTTCAACAAGATTGATCTCTGTGGTGAAGCCGCCATGGAAGAGTTGCAATACAGGGAGGCTGCCTATGGCGCTGCGGGCTACCCATGCCTTCGCGTCTCAGCTGTCACGGGAGAAGGCTTGGAGGCCATGGTTGACTTGCTGAGAGGAAAGGTCAGCTTATTGAGTGGCCATTCCGGTGTGGGGAAATCCACCCTGGCCAATGCCATCCAACCAGGGCTAGACCTGCGCACCACAGAAATATCAGCAGCTCATGGTCAAGGCCTGCACACCACCACATTTGCACAGATGCACCCTTTGGATGTTGGAGGCTATGTGATTGATACCCCGGGAATTCGGGGATTTGGCTTGGTGAACATGGAATCTGCAGAAATCAGCCACTACTTCCCAGAAATTTTTGCCATGAAGGACGATTGCAAATTTAGCAACTGCCTGCATGCAGAAGAGCCTTCGTGCGCAGTGCGTTCAGCGGCAGAGGAAGGCAAATTGGCACCCACCCGTTACCGGTCTTACCTCAGCATGCTTTCAGGGGATGAGCTGGATGAAGTCTACCGCCAAGACCATCACGGACCAGATTCAGGTTCATGAGGGTGGTGGTTCAACGCGTTCTGTCCGCCTCAGTTGCTGTTGACGGCAAGCCCCATGCCTCCATTGGCAAAGGTTTGTTGGTCCTGGCTGGATGGGAGTCCAACGAATCGCCATCAGACCTGACCTACATCGCGCAGAAAGTTAGTAAAATGCGGATCTTTGATGACATTGATGGCCTGATGAATCGTTCCGTCATGGACATGGAGGGTGACATCCTGGTCATTTCCCAGTTCACCCTGCATGCCAGCACCAAAAAGGGCAACCGCCCGAGCTATTACAAGTCTGCCCCGGGTCTTGAGGCAGAGCCACTGTATGAAGCCTTTCTGGATGAACTGTGGCATACCTGCAACCGCCCAGTTAAATCAGGGAAGTTTGGCGCAGATATGACCATCACACTCACCAACGATGGCCCGGTAACCATCACCATTGACTCAAAAAACAAGGAATGATGACAACAGATAGCAGAACCCCAACTTCAGACAATGCACCCATCAAAAGTTTGCAACGTGACGTAGATCAATGGATAGCAGACTTTGGTGTGCGTTACTTCAATGAACTCACCAACATGGCACAGCTTAGTGAAGAGGTGGGCGAAGTAGCACGGATTATTGCCCGTCGCTATGGCGAGCAGTCAGAGAAGCCCTCCGATGCGAAGGCGGACCTTGGTGAGGAACTCTCAGATGTCCTCTTTGTCGTGCTTTGCCTGGCCAATCAAACAGGCACTGACCTTCAAGCAGCCTTCGATCGCCGCATGACAGCTAAGGGTGTCAGAGACAAAGACCGCCATCAGAACAACCCTAAGTTGCTTTGATAGGGTAATTGTCCCCCTGTTTGAGGTGGCTCTGGTTATGTTGCAAGGCGTATCCTGCTTACCTTTGAGCCCTTAACAATTACCCCATGCGTCAAGACCTCTTTGTATCCCCCGATTATTACCAACTCGATGACCTGCTTAGCGATGAGCAAAAAATGGTTCGTGATGCGACCAGAGAATGGGTCAAGCGCGATGTGAGTCCCATCATTGAGGATTACGCACAGCGCGCTGCCTTCCCTGAGCAATTGGTGAAGGGACTGGCAGAGATTGGGGCTTTTGGTCCCTACATCCCCGAGGAGTATGGCGGTGCTGGCCTGGATCAAATGAGCTATGGCTTGATGATGCAAGAAATTGAGCGTGGCGATTCAGGGGTTCGATCAACCTGTTCCGTGCAATCATCCTTGGTGATGTACCCGATCTATGCCTATGGATCTGAGGAGCAGCGCATGCGTTTTTTGCCAAAGTTGGCAAGCGGAGAGTACCTGGGAAGCTTTGGTCTCACAGAGCCAGACCATGGTTCCAACCCCAGCGGCATGACCACCCACTTTGAAGACAAAGGGGATCACTACTTGCTCAATGGCGCAAAAATGTGGATATCTAATTCACCTTTTTGCCATGTAGCTGTGGTATGGGCAAAGGATGAAAAGGGACGCATTCATGGTTTGATTGTGGAACGCGGCATGGAAGGATTCACCACCCCTGAAACCCACAACAAGTGGAGCTTGCGAGCGAGTTCCACCGGCGAATTGGTCTTCAATAACGTCAAGGTCCCCAAGCATAACCTGCTACCTGGAAAGTCGGGCCTTGGTGCGCCACTGGGCTGCTTGGATTCTGCGCGCTACGGCATTGCCTGGGGCGCCATTGGTGCAGCCATGGACTGCTATGACACAGCGTTGAGGTATTCCAAAGAGCGAGTCCAGTTTGGTAAACCCATTGCGGGCTTCCAGCTTCAGCAAAAGAAATTGGCAGAGATGATCACGGAGATCACCAAGGCTCAACTTTTGACCTACCGATTGGGTCAATTGAAAAATGATGGCAAGGCGACCTCTCCTCAGATCTCCATGGCTAAACGCAACAACGTAGACATGGCATTGACCATTGCTAGAGATGCCCGTCAAATGCTAGGTGGCATGGGAATCACTGGTGAATACCCCATCATGCGTCACATGATGAACTTGGAGTCAGTGGTGACCTACGAAGGCACCCATGACATTCATTTGCTGATTACCGGCATGGATGTCACCGGCATTGCAGCATTCAAATAGATAGCTCAAGCCCCCCCCCTTGATAAGGCAGAAGATGGCGTTAACCAGTCATACGCTTTTCATAGGCCAGGCGTTTATCACCATCATCTAGATAAATGACTCCACAATAGGTGTACTTTAACTGCTTAAGCAAACCTTGCATGGCTAGATTGTCTTGATGCGTATCGATACGCATTGAATCTATATGGTTTTTTAAGAGTAGCTGTTCACACTGCTCAAAAATGAATTTTGCAACGCCTTTATTTCTGAATTTACTGGAAACAGCCATTCTGTGTATGACCCCATACGTTGCATTGGCTTTGGTTATCCAGCTCCCTTCAATAGTCATGTAAGTTGATTCCTTTCTTGTAGAGAACATTGCTGTTCCGATAAGGGTTGAATCGTTTGATGCGACGACAAAGCTTTCATTATTCAGTATGTCTCTATGCATAGCTGCTTCGTTTGGATAGCCATTTTGCCATTGATCAATGTGATGACTAGCTAAAAACCCTTGAGCCTCTTCAATGATTCTCATTATTGGAGCGAGCTCTTTTTTTTTTGCCTTTAAGAATCTCATCAATGAATGTTTAATGCTGAATAAATTTAAATAAAAAAGCCCCTTCTGAAGAAGAGGCCATGCTGAAAGGGTTGCTGACTTTGTTGATATCTCAGTAGAGGTAGCCTTCAAAAGGGAAGCGCTTGCCGTGGATGGCTCCTGCCATGCGGTACAATGACTCCCTCAGGCTGTCAAAGTTGTCCTTGGTCGTGGCAGAGATGAAGATGGAGTCATCATCCAGCTCGTTGTTCCATCGACCGATGACGTCTTCCAAAATGGGTGTGAAGCCCTCTTCGTTTGTTTTGCCTTTCCATAAATCCACTTTATTGAACACTGTCAAGGTGGGTTTGTTGTCCGCATTGATGTCGACCAACACCTTGTTCACGGCTGCCATGTGACCCTCATAACTCTCATGCGATACGTCCACCACATGAATAAGCATGTCGGCTTCACGCACCTCATCCAAGGTGGATTTGAAGGACTCAATCAGCTGCGTAGGTAGCTTGCGAATGAAGCCCACTGTGTCTGTCAGCAAAAATGGCAAATTGCCGATCACGATTTTTCTTACGGTGGTATCCAGGGTGGCAAACAGCTTGTCTTCTGCGAGTACATCTGTTTTACCCAATGAGTTCATCAAGGTAGATTTTCCAACGTTTGTGTAGCCAATCAAGGCCACGCGAACCAAGGCGCCGCGGTTGCCCCGCTGGCTTGCCATCTGCTTGTCAATCTTTGTCAGCTTTTTCTTGAGCAAGGTGATTTTCTGGGTAATGAGTCGCCTGTCCGTCTCAATCTGTGATTCACCAGGCCCCCGCATGCCAATGCCACCTTTTTGCCGTTCCAAGTGGGTCCACAATCGTGTGAGTCGAGGCAAGAGGTATTGGCATTGCGCCAGTTCAACCTGTGTGCGGGCATAGGAGGTCCGTGCGCGAGCTGCAAAGATGTCCAAGATGAGGTTGGTCCGATCCAAGATTTTGATGTCCAACACTTTTTCAATGTTCTTCATCTGCGATGGCGTCAGCTCATCGTCAAAGATGGCGAGATCAATGTCGTGCTCATCAATGAAATCTTTGATTTCCTGGATCTTTCCACTTCCAAGGAAAGTGGAACTGTCAGGTCGTTCAAGCTTCTGCGTGAAGACCCCTTTCGTCTCTGCCCCTGCGGTGTAGGCCAGAAATTCCAGTTCCTCCAAGTACTCTTTGGATTCGGCGTCATCTTGCTTCTGGGTGACAACCCCGATCAAGATGCAGGTTTCCTGCTTGACATCCCAAGTGGTAATTTTTTCTATCATCTATGCTTAGAACAACTTGTCCCATGGTGTGACAGCCAACATCAAAGCAAGCCCAAGACCCATGTAGCGGATCAATGCTTTGCGTTTGTTGTTGTCGCCTTCTGCGCGTTTGAACTTCATGCGGCCTAGTGTGAATAATAGAACGGATAGGATCATGGTGCTTGGGTGCTCGATGACAAGGCGGCGAAGATCAGCATCCTTCATGATGTCAGACATGCTGTTGGCAGCCGTTGCGTCGCCATAGGTTTTCACTAAAAGAATCAGACCAAACAATAATTGCAGATGGGCAAGGATCATGGTGATCAAACTGAGCTTGTTTTCAGCGGCGCCAATGCTTTGGTTATTCATGCGAGCATAAATGGCATAAGCAACCGTCGAAATGGCGGTCAGCAATAAGAGGTATGCGATGTAGTGGTGGCTGTGGGTGATTCCTGTAAACACAATGGATAGATTTAGATGACAAAGGTAAAACGTATGTAAGATAGGGCCCTAAAAAACTTAACCGACCTTTGCGTCAGCATAAATGCAAGTATTGACCCATGAGCAAGCGACAATCACCGATTAGAAAACGGGACATTCGAGACTACCACGAAGGCAAGCGCCCGGGTAAAATAGAGGTCCTTCCGACCAAGCCATCCAACTCACAGCGCGACTTAAGTATCGCCTATTCGCCTGGTGTGGCAGAGCCCTGCCTTGACATCGCTGCCAAACCTGCAGATGCATACCGCTACACAGCAAAGGGCAATTTGGTGGCAGTGATATCTAATGGCACCGCAGTTTTAGGGCTGGGTGACATAGGTCCGCTGGCCTCGAAGCCTGTGATGGAAGGCAAGGCCGTATTGTTTAAAATCTTTGCAGACATTGATGTCTTTGACCTGGAGTTGGACACAACCGACCCTGACAAGTTCATCGAAACCGTCAAAATCTTGTCACCCACCTTTGGTGGCATCAACCTGGAGGATATTTCAGCCCCAGCCTGCTTTGAAATTGAGCAGCGCCTGCGTGATGAATTGGATATCCCGGTCATGCATGATGATCAACATGGCACAGCCATCATCACGGCAGCAGCTATGCTCAATGCCATTGAGATTCAAGGCAAGACCATTGATCAAGTGAAGGTGGTCTTCAATGGAGCGGGTGCTTCAGCCATTTCCTGTGCGGCATTGTATGTGTCCTTAGGCGTAAAGTCTGATAACCTGATCATGTGTGACTCCAAGGGGGTCATTCAAAAGGGCAGGGAAGGGCTCACCTTTGAAAAAAAGCAGTTTGCCCGTGACACCAATCACTCAACCCTTGAGGAAGCGATTGTTGACGCTGACATTTTTGTAGGCCTATCGCGAGGCGATGTGCTGAGTGGAGACATGGTCAGATCCATGGCTCCCAAGCCAATTGTATTCGCCCTAGCTAACCCCGACCCAGAAATCCGGTACGACATTGCCATCGCGACAAGGGATGACTTGATCATGGCCACCGGCCGGTCAGACCACCCCAACCAAGTGAACAATGTGCTGGGATTTCCTTTTATTTTCCGTGGCGCACTGGACGTGAGAGCCACAACCATTAATGAGGCAATGAAGTTAGCTGCTGTCCACGCCATTGCGGACCTGGCAAAGGAACCTGTGCCTGAGATTGTGAATTTGGCCTATGGCAGCCGCAACATGGCTTTTGGGCAAGAGTACATCATCCCTAAGCCCTTTGATCCCCGGTTGATTTCCACTGTGGCCCCGGCAGTTGCAAAGGCAGCTATGGACTCTGGCGTGGCGCAGTCCGACATCTCTGATTGGGCTGCTTACGAGGAAAGTTTAAAGCAGCGATTGGGACAGGATGACCGATTCATTCGCTTGATCATGCAAAAAGCCAAAACCAACCCACAGCGGGTGGTCTTCAATGAGGCAGAGAACTACAAGGTGCTCAAAGCTGCGCAGATTGTGCAAGATGAAGGCATTGGTATCCCAATTCTGCTTGGCGATGCAGAGAAGATCAAGGCCATTGACGAAGAGTACGGACTTGGCCTAGAGGATGTCACCATCATTGACCCTAGCTCCTTTCATGTCCCCAATATTGCTGCCTACGCAGATACCTATTACCAGGACAGACAGCGCCATGGCATTGGATTGGACGAGGCGCGTCGCTTGATGCGTAACCGAAATTTTTATGGCCCCATGATGGTCAAGATGGGTGATGCAGATGCCTATGTGACCGGATCCATGGTGAAGTACACCCGGGCCGTGAAGCCCGTACTGGAGATACTGGGTCCCAAGGCGCGCGGTCGCGCCGTAGCCGGCGTCTATGTCATGCTCACCAAGAAAGGCCCTAAATTCTTTGCGGATACTGCCATCAATCAGGACCCAACGGCTGAACGCGTTGCTGAGATTGCTGTGCAGGCAGCGGAATTGGTCAAGCGCATGAACATTGAGCCAAGCATTGCTTTGTTGAGTTATTCCAACTTTGGATCTTCTGATGGCAAGACGCCAAAGAAGATGCGAGATGCCCTTCGCATCTTGCATGAGAACCACCCTGATTTGACAGTGGATGGTGAGATGCAGGCCAATTTTGCAGTTGATAAGCATCAATTGAAAGAGCAGTTTCCCTTCTCAGATTTGGTTGGCAGCCCTCCCAATATTTTCATCTTCCCTGGTCTGTCATCCGCTAACATTGGCTACAAGTTGCTGCAGTCCATGGCGGGCATGGAGGCCGTTGGCCCCTTGTTGATTGGCTTAGATTACCCGGCACATGTTTTGCAGTTGGGTGCAGATGTAAGAGAAATTGTGAACACAACTGCCATGGCTGTTGTGGACGCACAATCCAGAGAGACCAGATGAAACAGCCATTGATTATTGCCACCTTGTTTGCCCTGATGTCCATGACGTCACAGGCTCAATGGCTAGAGGATATTGAGCAGGACCATGCAGTGGGCTACGGTTATGCCGTAGGCATTCCTTATAACATATCGGGAAGCCCCTTTGCTTCTCAGGAATTGGCCTACCACGGCAGGTACTACCTCCCGGTTAGTGAGGATTTTTCATGGGGCATTGGCACACCGGTATCAGTTGGCACACCGGGACCAGCTGGCCTGAGCCTATCCTACGCATTGGCTCTTGAGTTTCATGCAGGCATGGGAGCTACAATGGAATCAAAGAAGTCGTTTGGTGTTTTTGCTTCTGTCGGTTTTGGGTCCTTTGACATGCTGTATCTCACCGATGATGGCATCAGTATCCGATTGGATCGATCCACGTATTATGGCCCCTATTTAGGCACAGGTGTTCGCCTGTATTACAGGGGTCAGCCTGTGGGATTGAGTCTCAATACTTGGCGCAATATGAATACGGTCCTTGGTAAAGTCCAAGTGATTTCCCTGCGCCTTTTGTACGGTTTGTAAGCTGCCTTAGCTGATCATGCCTTTGAGCATGGCGGCAACTTGCTTATTGTCTGCCTTCCCTGAAAGGGCTTTGCTGGCGGCACCCATCACGCGACCAAAGTCTTGAGGGCCTGCGGGCTGAATCTGGTCGACAATGACTTGAAGGGCTGCTTTGAGTGCGTCCCCTTCCATCATTTCAGGTAAGTAGGTCATGATGACTGCCAGCTGTGCCTCTTCGGGCTCTGCTAAATCTAGCCTGCCTTGCTCCCGGAATATCTCAGCGGCTTCCGTGCGTTGCTTTTTCAAACGCTGCAGCACCGCAAGTTCTTTTTTCTCGTCCAATCCGCCTCCGGAGTTTGAGGTTTTCTCCATGGTCAGTGCCGTCTTGATACCGCGAATGGTATCTCTGGCTAAGGTGTCTTTTGCACGCATGGCAGTTTTCAAATCATCGGAGAGGCGAGTTTCTAGGCTTTCAGTCGACATTGTCGTGTAGGAATGAGTTATGGGAACGGAATTCGATGTCATCACCGTCTGAGCTCAAGCCGACGTTCCCAGTGGCATTTCGCTGTGAGTAAGTGGTGTGGGTGTTCACGGATAGGCCTTGTCGTTCAAAGGCTGGCTCGTCGTCATCGCCTAAGGCCATGCGCTCACTGTTTTTGTGAAACTTGTGCGTGAAATTGGCGAGGTAGGCCTTGCGCTGCTTTTGCATCTCTTGAATGGACGTGCTATGTGGCGCATCTATACCCAAGGCAGATGACGAGGAAGGACGCTCAGCCATAACTGTCAAGGTCAATGCCTCCTCCTTGCCATGGATGGTTTGCTCAATGTCGCTGACAGCCGCTTGCTCATTGACCAAAGCTTCTTCCGGCTCAACCTCAAGGACTTCCTCTACAGCTTCAATTGGCACATCAGCTGCATCATCCATTGATTGGACAGGCTCTTCAGCTTCAGTCAACGCGACTTCTTCCACCGTGGCCTCCAGTGGCGCATCCATAGGGATGTCCTTCAGGTGTTGTTCCATGATTTTGAGGTCTTCCAGGTTGAAGGTGGGCTTTTCAGCATCGATCGCCTGCTCACTGATGTCATCCACATTGGATGTCACATGATCGATCATGTCTTCAAGATCCCACTGTGAACTTGACGCATCTCCCATTTCCACTGCTTCACTTGACGCATCAATCTCATCAGTTGAATCAATGGTTGAATCGTCAATTGTCAGCAAATCGTCATTTGTTATTGCCTCCTCGTTGGTGATAGAATCTATTTTCTCGCTTGCTGGCTCTGCATCAAAGGAAAGCAGGTCTTCATCAAGGTCGATTGATAAAAGAGGCGCTTCCAAGTCATCTATTGCGATGTCAATGGGTAGGTCAATGGGCAGGTTGATGGCTAGTGTTGACGCCTGACTTGCTGCAAGGTCCTCATCGTCCATGGAGATTTCAGATAGCACAAACCCTCTGTCATCCTCCATTGAGATATCGATTGATGGGCTGTCCACATGAGCTGTTTCACTTGCCGTTATGTCGTTTGCCGCCTCCGGGATTGCATCGACGACTTCAGGTGAACTGATGGCGACGGGCTCCTCATCCAAGCTGTGGACAACTTGGCTGTCGATGTTGCCTTTCACGGCATCAATGGGCTTTTCGCTGGCATCTAATTGCTGCTGAAACAGGGCTTTCCCGGCTTCCTTAGGGCTGTCGGGCAAGGGCTGATCTGAGATAGAAAACAAGTCAAATTGCGTCGAGGCAGTTTCATCTTCTGGCGCTTTAACCTCCGTCACTTCAGGGACTTTGAGCTCGTCCAAATGCCGGACAATGCGCTCTGGCTCAGCAGGTCGGATATCTCCGACGGGGTTGTTGGCGCTGAATCCGGTGGCAATGATGGTGACTTGAACACCATCATCGAGGCTGATGTCTTCACCCATTCCCATGATGATGTCCACTTGATTGCCAGCTTGGCTTTGGATGTAATCATTGATTTCTCCAATCTCATCAAAGGTGATCTCATGCTCATTGGTCCCGGAAACAATCAGAAGCAAGACATGCTTTGCGCCTAGAATGTGGTTGTCATTAAGCAGAGGTGAGTCCAGGGCTTCTTGCACAGCTTGCTGCGCCCGGTTTTCGCCTCTAGCTACTGCAGATCCCATGATGGCAGTACCTGAATCCTCCAACACCTTGCGGGCATCATTCAGGTCAATGTTCATGTTGTAGTGGTTGGTGATCACCTCAGCAATGCCTTTTGCTGCAGTGGCCAGCACCCCGTCTGCCTTGCTAAACCCAGATTTGTAGCCCAGGTTGCCATAAATCTCTCTCAGCTTGTCATTGTTGATGACAATCAATGAGTCCACTTGCTTTTTCAAGGACTCAATGCCAGTCTCAGCCTGCTTGAGGCGAAGGTTGCCCTCAAAGCCAAATGGCGCCGTGACAATGCCAACAGTTAAGATGCCCATCTCTTTAGCAGCTTGTGCGATGATGGGTGCTGCGCCTGTGCCTGTTCCACCACCCATGCCTGCCGTGATGAAAACCATCTTGGTGTTGCTCTCCAGCATGTGCTGTATGACCTCGTAGCTTTCCAGTGCAGCGCGTTCACCCACTTCAGGGTTTGCGCCGGCACCAAGGCCTTCCGTAAGGCTTGCGCCCAGTTGAATTTTGTTTTCAACGGGGCTGTGACTGAGTGCCTGAGCGTCGGTGTTGCAAACGATGAAGTCTACCCCATGAATGCCTTGGCGTTTCATGTGGTTCACTGCATTGCTGCCACCACCACCCACGCCAATCACCTTGATGATGGATGATCGGCTCTTAGGCATATCAAATGTTAAGTCGTCCATGTGTGTTCTACTGTTAGGTTCCGTGGTCGATTAATCTTCTAAAATGGAATCGGTGAATTTCTCCACCCATTTGTCAAAAAAGCTCCGCTTTTTGACTTTGCGCTTTGCTACAGCATCCAGGGCTGCCTCATCCGTGAGATCGGGTTCCTCTCCTGTTTCCTTGCTGGATTCAGGGCTGTCAACGGCTTCAGTTAAGGGGTCAATGGCCATGGCTTCTTCAGTTGGGTTTTCCTGGCTCACGTCAATCAAATCGCTCAGATCATTAGCAACAGCCATTGCATCCATCGTGAATTCGTCATTGATGACTGCCATGTCGCCGTCACCACGACTGTGAATGCCCTGCATCAACAACCCAACTGCTGTCGAGTAAATGGGAGAGTTCAAGTCTTGCTTAGCCTCCATGCCAGCAAGGTGCTCGTTGGGGAAGCCAATGCGCACATCCATGCCTGTGAGAAACTCCACCAAATGTTTGATGTGCTTAAGTTGACTGCCGCCACCAGTGATGACGACACCGGCAATCAATTTCTTGCTCGCTTGATCGTGGCCGTACTGTTTAATTTCCGTGTAGACAGCATTGATGATCTCTGTCACCCGGGCGTGAATGATGCGGCTCAGGTTCTTCAAGCTGATCTCCTTGGGGTCTCTGCCGTGAAGGCCAGGAATAGACACGATTTCGTTGTCCTTGTTTTCCCCAGGCCAGGCAGAACCAAACTTGATTTTCAACTGTTCAGCTTGCTTTTCAATGATGCTGCAACCCTCCTTGATGTCTTGGGTGATGATGTTGCCGCCATGGGGGATGACCGCAGTGTGTCGGATGATGCCATCCTTGAAAATGGCCACGTCTGTTGTGCCGCCGCCGATGTCAATCAAGACCACGCCAGCTTCCTTTTCCTCCTCGCTCAAGACAGCTTCTGCACTGGCTAAAGGTTCCAAGTTGACAGAGCCTAACTCAAGCCCGGAATTTTTTACACAGCGGGCAATGTTTCGGATGCTTGTCACTTGCCCAACAACGATATGGAAGGTGGCTTCCAAACGGCCACCAAACATGCCAACGGGTTCGTCAACGTCGCCCTGACCATCGACCTTGTACTCCTGAGGGAGCACATGGATGATTTCTTCACCGGGCATCATGACCAGCTTGTGCACGTTGTCCGTCAGGCGCAAGATATCCTCATGTTCAATGACCTTCTCAGGGTCTTCTCTAGTGATGTAATCGCTGTGCTGCAATGAGCGAATATGCTGACCTGCAATGCCTACGGCCACTGAGCCAATGGTCATGCCAGAAGCAGCTTCTGCGTGTTGAACTGCCTTGGTGATGGAAGCCATGGTCTGAACGATGTTCACCACCACGCCGCCTTTCACGCCGACACTGGGCGCCGTGCCTGTGCCTAGAATGTCCAGTTTGCCATGGGGTGTTTCCTTGCCAATGATGGCAACGATTTTGGTGGTTCCGATGTCTAGTCCAACGGCGATTTTAGCGTGCGTCATGATGAAGGGGATGGATTGAAGGTGTGAATGACTTGATTACTGTACCGGAGATCAACCCGGTTAAGGCTGTCCATTTGGCCCTGCTGAAGCAGGTAAGCGTAAAGCGCTTGCGCCTTGTGTGCCTTGTTGTGAAAATTGTCTGATTGCCCCCATTGGATGACATGGCCATGCCATTGCGGCATCACCTGAAGGCTTCCGTCGCTAGCAATGTTCACCTGAGCGAGCCCGCCAGGGAAGGCAGGGTGCGAAGCTGCTTGGTCAATCAAGGCGATGGCGCTCAGACAGCTTGCGCTGTCAGTGCGTCCAGAAATCAGCGGCAAATCTAAACTGGCATGGGAAGACAGGGGAAATTTTCGACCATCTTGGTCGATGTAATGTCCGCTGTTTCCCTGCTGTACTCGGGCAAATGCTACGTTCTGTGTCATGTCAATGTGGAGTTCACCTTTCCAGGTTGAAAATACCGAGACATCCAAGGCCAGCGGGTGGGTCCTGAGTTGATCTTCCAACAATTGAATGTTGATTTCTTTCATTGGCACAGAGTCCCATCGGGGACGGAGGTTATCCAATATGACATTCAGGTCTTCTGTAAGTAGAAGTATTTGATTATCAGGCTGATGAATGCTGATTGTCAGGCCTGTGCATAGGCCATTTTCCCGCTGGTCCATGCTGAACCCTACACTCAGCCAGGTGACAGCTCCCACAGCGAGCCAGGTGAAAACAATGCTGATGATCTTGAACCACTTCATGAGAGTCTAGATTGAAGGTTGGCGATGACTCGAGGGACCTGGCGATCAATGTCCCCAGCACCTGCGGTTACCATGATGGCCTTGTCATGGCTGGCTAGCCATGCGGCAGCAGTTGCTTCTGTTTGGAGGCTAGCATCCAATGCCTTGCATATGACCTCGCTGCGGACGCCTTCAATGGGCAGTTCCCTGGCAGGGTAGATAGGTAACAATGCCAGGTGCTCAATGGATGAAAGCACCTCAATGAAATCCTGCATGAAGTCTTGCGTGCGGCTGTATAAATGGGGCTGAAAAAGCATAGCAATCTCGCGACCTGGGTGCAGTTCACGCAGTGAGGTGATTAGCTGTCTTAGCTCTGTGGGGTGGTGGGCGTAGTCATCCAGGTAAACGACGTCTTCCTGGTTAATGTGCACATCAAAGCGACGCTTAACGCCGGTGAAACTGCTGATGCCTTGAGCAATGGTTTCAATGCCCATGCCTACGTTCTGTGCCAAGCAGGCAGCCGCAACAGCATTGTCTACATTGTGTCTTCCAGGCATGCCTGCCGTGACGCCTTGGTATTGCTGATTGCCTAAGATCAAATCAAAAACTTGTCGCCCGTTGGCAATGCGAAGATGCTCTGCGCGATAGGTGTCGCTGGGTTTGCCATAGCCCTTCCCGCCCAAGCCCAGCACTTCAGGTCCAGTGAACAATGCGCCTTGCACTTTGCTGGCAAAGGCCTCAAAGCCTGCCTGCATGCCTTGTTCGTTGCCGTAGATGTCTAAATGGTCTGCATCGCTGCTTGTGACCACTGCGGCAGTGGGCTTAAGGTGCAAAAAGCTTCGATCAAACTCATCCGCTTCAACCACCATCAGGTCACTGTCTGCAATCACCGCATTGCTTTGGAAATTGTTAGCAATGCCACCCAAGAAGGCTTGAACAGGCATGCCACCTTGATGCAAAATCCATGCAAGCATGGCTGATGTGGTGGTTTTCCCATGGCTACCGGCCACTGCCAGACAATTGCATTGATTGGCGATGAGGGCTAGCATCTCAGCGCGTTTGATGACTTGGTGATTGCCCTTAATAGCCGCTGCCAGTTGAGGGTGGTTTGAGGGGATGGCTGGTGTGTAGACCACCAAGGCTGCATCGGGAATACCCCATGCGTCCAATTGATCATTCAAACGAATGCTGGCACCTTTGTCAGACAAATCTTTGGTGATGGCACTTGATCGGAGGTCATAGCCTGAAACAGTCATGCCTTGCGACAGCGCCCATTGCGCCAGCGATGACATACCAATACCGCCAATGCCAATGAAATCAATGTGGGTCCAATTTGTCATGACAGCAAGCCTTCCAATTGTTGAACAATGGAGTTGGAGGCATGGGGTTTTGCCAAGCGCAATGCAGCAGAACGGAGGCCGTCCAAAGCTGCTGAATCCGCCAGCAATTCCATGACCATGTTGCCTAGGCCATCCACGTCATTCTCTGGCAGCAACAAGGCAGCACCTTGCTCTGATAAGCTTCTTGCATTGTGGCTCTGGTGATCCTCCGCCACATTGGGGGAAGGGATCAAGATGGCGGCGGCGGCCACAGCAGCCAACTCGCTCAAGGTACCAGCTCCGGCACGTGAGATGATGACATCAGCGGCGCGGTAGGCGGTAGGCATGTCCTTAAGGAAGGCCTTGAGTTGACGACCTGATTGCTGTGGCAGTCGCTGACTGAGATCTTCATGGTAAAACTTGCCGCACTGCCACAGGATTTGATGACCAGCGGCCAGCCAAAGGGATTCAGAGGCTTCAACCGCTTGGTTGATGGCGCGAGCCCCTTGGCTGCCGCCAAGAACCAGCACCAAAGCTTTGTCAGGATCCAATCCCATGGTGGTTTTAGCCTCAGATCGCATAGCTGGTGTGCAAGGTTGATCGGCCATGGCTGCGATGGCGGGACGGATGGGGTTGCCACTGAAGTGAATGCGTTCTGACGGAAAAACCTTCTCCATGCCGGGGTAGGCCACACAAATCGACTGTGCCTTGGCAGCAAGCATGCGGTTGGTCTTGCCAGCAAAGCTGTTTTGCTCCTGAATCAGGGTGGGAATGCCCATCAGTTGCGCCACTTTGAGAGTTGGGCCTGAAACATAGCCCCCAGTCCCAACCACCGCATGGGGCTTGAAGGAACGGATGATTTGCCACACAGACCACAGGCTCTTGACCAGCTTGAAGGGCAGACTCAGGTTTTTGTGCATGGCCTTGCGTTGAAATCCAGCAATGGGGATGCCAGTGATGGGGTAGCCTGCGTCGGGGACCATGTGCATTTCCATGCGGCCTAAAGCCCCCACAAAGGCAATTTCAGCCTTGGGGTGGCGTTGCGCAATGGCATGAGCAATGCTGATGGCCGGGTAGATGTGCCCGCCGGTGCCACCACCTGAAATCAAGATGCGAAGGGACTCAGTCATGATTTCCAAATGCTTCAAGTGCGTCCAAATCGTTTGCCATGGCTTCATCCATGTCTTCATCGGCAGTCAAGCCCTCACCATGTCCGCGGCTGACAGCAAGGATCACGCCGACAGCCAGGCAAGTCATCCAAATAGAGGATCCGCCTGCGCTCACAAGAGGAAGTGTTTGCCCTGTTACTGGGAAAAGCCCCACAGCCACAGCCATGTTCACCATGGCTTGGAAGGCAATGGAAAAACTCAACCCCATGACCACCAATCGGCCAAATGCATCCTTTGCTCGGGTGGCTACCCGCACGGAGGCGAGCATGAACCAGACATACATCATGACCACAATGCCGCCGCCGATCATGCCAAATTCCTCAACAATCAGGGCGTAGATGAAGTCAGAATCCTTCTGAGGCAGAAAATGCTTGTGCAAACCCCTTCCAGGGCCCATGCCGGTGATGCCACCTTCAGCGATGGCTGTTTGTGCCATGTTTTTTTGGTAGTTGCCTCCATCATCCCCGCCACCAAAGGTTTCAATGCGACTGACCCAGGTGTCTACCCTGTTAGGGAAAGCGTCTGGGAAGGCCTTTGCTGCTAAGAGAAATAAGACGAAAACCACGAGGGCAATGCCAACCATTTTAGCACTTTCCTTCAAGGGGAATCCCCCCAGGGTCATCAAGACCAAAGCGTTGAAAAAGATCAAGGCAGTGGTGGATAGGTTGGCCGGAAGAACCAAGCCACACACCACAATGATGGCCCAATAGAATCGCTTGAATAGGGTTTTGAATGACCAATCGCCGTTGTGCTTAGCCAGGCGGCTGGCCAGAAAAATCAGCAAGGATACATTGGCCAATGCGGAGGGCTGGAAGGAGAAGCCAAAGAGGTAGATCCACCGGTTGGCATTAGTCCCGCCCATGGTCTGCCCTTTGATCATGGTTAAGGCCAGCAAGCCAATGGAGAAAAACAAAAGGAGTTTAGACAACTGCCCGATCAATCGGTAGGGCATGCGGTGCACCGCAAGCATGATTAACAGACCTAGGGCCAGGTGCATGAAGTGTGAGCCAATGCTGCTGGCAGAGTATACGGGCATAAAGGAGAAGGCAGCCAGCACCAGGCAGATCACCCAAATTTGGGTGCTACCCTGGAAGGGGTCCTTGATCCATGTTGCCCGTTGTTTCATAGCTGGCGAACTTGCAGTTTGAATTGATCGCCACGGTCTTCGTAGCTGGTGAAAAGGTCAAAGCTTGCACAGCAAGGTGACAAGAGTACATTATCCCCTTTTTCTGCCAGTTGGTAAGCGTATTTCACGGCATCAACCATGTTGTCTGCTTCAGAAAAGAAAGGTACGCGCTCAGCAAAGGCCGTGCGAATGGCTTTCAAGTCACTGCCAATGGCCACGATGCCTTTCACATGGCGTTCCACCAATTTGAACAGTTCACTGTAGTCATTGCCTTTGTCGACACCGCCAACAATCCATACCGTTGGTGCCTTCATGCTTTCGATGGCATAATAGGTGGCATTCACATTGGTGGCCTTGGAGTCATTGATGAAGTGGATGCCATGGATATGGCCCACAGACTCCATCCGGTGTGCTAGGTTGTCAAAATGTGCCAAGGTCTCACGGACCATGTCATTTCTGACCTGTAAAAGCCTCGCGGAAAGCCCTGCTGCAAGAGCATTGCTAGTGTTGTGTTTGCCTTGTAAGGCGAGTTGTTCGATAGTCATGATGTCGTTGTCTGAGGTTTGAATGCGGTAGCTGTCGCCTAGGGGGTAGGCACCCACAGCAGGAATGGGTTGGGGCTCATTTCGGTAAATAGGGTACGTGTTCGCCTTAACCCGTTGGAGTTCTGATAAGATCAAGGGGTCTTCTGCATCGTAGAGGAAGGCATCACTGGCCATCTGGTGCTTGGTGACCTGGAATTTTGCATCCACGTAGGCTTCCAAGCTGCCATGGCGGTCCATGTGGTCCGGGGTGATGTTGGTGAGAATGGCGATATCTGGACGGAAGCTGGGGCAGTCCTCCAGTTGGAAACTACTCACCTCAAGGACGTAGATGTCTACGCCAGACTCCATCATCAATCGACCAGCACCGGTTCCGATGTTGCCGCCCACCCGAACTGAAGCCCCTGATTTCTCTAAAATATGGCCCAGCCACGTCGTGACGGTGGTCTTGCCGTTGGAGCCTGTAATGGCCACCAATTGGCTGCCCTCAGGCTTAGATTGGTAGGCCAGCTCAATGTCAGACCAGATGGGTAAGTGCTGCTCTCTTAATGTCAACACAACAGCTGCATCTTGTGGGATGCCCGGGCTTTTGATGACCACATCGGCCTTGCTCAGGCGCTCAAGGTCATGACCATTCTCTTCAAAGGGAATGTTGTTGGACTGCAGTTCGCTCCGGTAATGGGCTTGGATTTCACCATGGTCTGAAAGGAAGACCTCAGACCCATGCCATTTGGCAAGCAAAGCTGAAGCCACACCAGCTTCTCCGCCACCCAGAATTGCGACATTTTGTGGAATGCTCATCTCAGTTTGAGTGTGATCAGGGTGAAAATGGCCAAGAAGATGCCAATGATCCAAAATCGAATGACGATTTTGGATTCATGGTAGCCCTTCTTCTGGTAATGGTGATGCAAGGGAGACATCAAAAAAATGCGCTTACCTGTTCCTGTGCGCTTTCTGCTGTATTTGAAATAACTGACTTGCAGGATGACCGACAGGTTTTCCACCAGGAATACCCCTGCCAGGATAGGAATCAGCATTTCCTTTCTGACAGCAAAGGCAAAGACAGCAATGATGGCACCAATGGCTAAGCTGCCAGTGTCACCCATAAAGACCTGCGCGGGGTAGGTGTTGTACCAAAGGAAGCCAATGCAGGCACCCAAGAAAGCGGCGGCAAAGACCACCAATTCACCTGAAAGCGGGATGTACATGATGTCTAGGTAGCTGGCAAAGACCACAGAACCACTGACGTAGGCTAGAACGGCTAGGGTAAAGGCCATGATGGCAGAGGTGCCTCCGGCCAGGCCGTCCAAACCATCAGTGAGGTTAGCTCCGTTGCTGACGGCTGTGATGATGAAAACGACCACCAAGACAAAAAGCCAAACGCCAAGGTCGGGGCTGATCCAGTTCAACACATCCGCGTAATCCAAGGTGGCATTCTTCACGAAGGGGACGGTGGTTTTCAGGCTGTTCTCTGTGGCGCCAAACAGGGGCAGGTCATTGGATTGTTGGCCATGAAGGGCGATGCGTTCAGTGACAGGGATTTCCTCCTTGAGACTGACATCGGGATGGAAGGCCAGGGTCAGACCGACAATAAGACCCAGTGAAATTTGGCCCAATACCTTGAACCATCCGCGCAAGCCTTGCTTGTTCTTTTTGTAGACCTTGATGTAGTCATCTGCAAAGCCAATGCCGCCCATCCATAGGGTGGTCAACAGCAGCAATTGAATGTAAATGTTGGTCAAGTCTGCCACCAGCAACACCGGCACCACAATGGCGCCAAGGATGATGATGCCACCCATGGTTGGGGTGCCACTCTTTTCAAGCTGACCTTCTAGGCCAAGGTCACGAATGCTTTCCCCTGCCTGTGCCTTGCGAAGGATGGCAATGAGCTTGCCTCCAAAAACCAGGCTGATGGTCAGGGCAATCATGATGGCCAATCCTGCACGGAAGGTTAAAAACTGCCAGAGACCTGTGCCAGGTAAGTCCATGTGTTGATCCAAGTAAGTGAATAGTTGGTAAAGCATTAGCCATGAATGGATTGAAGGTTGTTTTTAAGGTGTTGCACGTCATCAAAGTTGTGCTTGATCCCTTGTATGTTTTGGGTGGTTTCATGCCCTTTGCCCGCAACAAGAATGAGGTCACCTGGTCGGGCTTGCTGGCAGGCCAGTTTGATGGCTTCTGCACGATCAGCCATGGTGATGGCCTTGCGCTTGAGCACCGCGTCCAGCCCTTGTTCCATGTCGTGTAAAATGGCTTGCGGGTCTTCTGTTCGCGGGTTGTCTGATGTGAGGATGCTGTAGTCGCTTTCACTGGCAGCAATGAGCGCCATCTGTGATCGCTTGCCCTTGTCGCGGTCGCCGCCGCAGCCAATCACTGTGATGATGCGTTGATTGCCCTGTCGGAGCTCTTTCAAGGTTGACAGGACATTATCCAAGGCATCTGGCGTGTGCGCATAATCCACAATCCCCATGATGGACTTGGGGCCCATCACGCGTTGAAAACGCCCGCGAACCCCTTGCAGAGCACTCAAAGATTGCAAGGCATCGCTGTCGACCATTCCAAGCAAATTGCAGCAGCCAAAGATGGCGGTGGCATTGTAAGCATTGAATCTCCCAATGATTTGAAGCCAGCATTCCCTGGTGTTGATGCTGATCAGGGTGCCACTGACCAAGCTTTCAAGGATTTTGGTTTTGTAGGTGGCTGGTCGCTCAAGTGCATAGGTGAAGTGACGGGCTTTGCAGTCAAGCAGCATGGTTTCTCCGTGCTTGTCATCCAAGTTGACCAAGGCAAAAGCATCTGAAGGCAGCTGATCGAACAACCGCTTTTTGATTGCCACATACTCATCCATGTCAGCATGGTAATCCAAGTGATCCCTGCTGATGTTGGTGAACAATGCACCAGCGAAGTGGATGCCATGGCTGCGCTCTTGTGCCAACCCATGTGAACTGACTTCCATGAAGGCCACCTTGCAGCCAGCTGTGACCATGGCAGCCAGGTGCGACTGAATGTCCCAGGCATCGGGGGTGGTATGTGTAGCGGGCAATTGCTCGTTGTGAATGTGCACCGAAATCGTGGAGAGCAGGCCAGACTTGATGCCTGAATCCATGTACAGTTTGTGCAAAAGGGTGGCAACTGTGGTTTTGCCATTGGTGCCTGTGACGCCAACAACCTGCAAGTCTTTGGAGGGGTTGCCATGCCAATTGGCTGCCAACATGGCGTAGGCGCGATGGCTGTTGACCACCTGAATCACCGTGACGCCATCGGGAATGCTTGATGGCATGCTTTCACAGAGAATGGCGCAGGCACCATCTTGAATGGCTCCCTCAATGAAGGCATGGCCATCAATTTGAACCCCTTGTCGCGCAATGAATAGGGAATCACGCCTGATTTGCCTGGAATCTGCCGTCATGGACTGGATGGCTACGTTGTCTTGCCCATGGATCTGAATGGGGTCAATGCCTTGCAATAAGCGATTCAAGAGCTTCATCCGAGGGTCAGTTTGATGGGTGATTTCACACGCTGTCCAGCGGGGGTAGACTGTTGTTTCACAAGGCCGATGCCATTGAGTTTCACGTCAATGCCATGGCTTTCTAAAAGGGCCATGGCAGCCTTAGCTGTCCACTGATTAAGGTTAGGCATCTGTCCGCTTGCCAGGGCGATTTCTGCCTGCTGAATGACCTGCGTTTCCTGTTGTTGACGCTGTTTTGCTTTGGTCTCAATGCCTGTTGCCCAATACCCACCTTCTGGGGACACCTGGCGAGCCTGCATCCGATTCACGGCCAATGCGATCTCCTTGAATACGGGTCCCGCGACAATGGCGCCGTAATAGCCAGTGGATTTCTCTGGTCGATTGACCACCACCACGCAGGCGTATTGCGGATCTTCCGATGGGAAATAGCCAGCAAACGACGCTTGGTAACCCAAGGTTTCCTTATCCCAGTACTCCAATTGACTGGTTCCTGTTTTGCCTGAAATGCTGACTTCTTCATTGCTCAATTGCTCGCCAGTCCCGCGTGTGACCGCATGGTGAAGGATGGTTTGAATTTGCTTGAGTGTTGACTTGGACGCAATGCTTGGGTGCAAGACCTCTACGTCAGAGCGATCGGTGATTTGGCCGCGGTAGCGAACAGCCTCCCACAGGGTGGGTCTGACCATGATGCCATCATTGGCAATGGCATTGTAAAAGGTTAATGTTTGCAACGGCGTGCATGCTATGCCGTAGCCAAACATCATCCAGGGCAATGTCGTGCCATACCAATTGTCATCCTCTGTTGTTGGGATCTTAGGCTTCTGTTCTCCTTTGATTTCAATGTCTGTTCGCTTGTCAAGGCCCATTCGGTAGAGGCGATCAATGAAGGCTTTTGGCTGGCTTTTGTAATGGGGGTAGAGGGCTTTCACAATGCCCGTGTTGGATGATAGCTCCAATGCCCGCGCCACGGAAATGTTTCCGTAACCCCCACTGCCATTGTACTTCCAGTTGGAGTCTTTGATTTTTTTGTTGTAGATGGTGTGCAGACCACCGGTGGTGTTTACCATGGTGGCTGTGTCAATGACTCCATCTTCAAGGGCCACCATCAAAGCTGCAACCTTGAATGTGGATCCAGGCTCTGTCCGCTCCCAAACTGCGTAATTGATCAGCTCTCGGTAGTTGCTGTCTTGCTCGGTTTTCCCCAGATTAACAATGGCTTTGATCTTGCCAGTTTTAACCTCCATCAACACGGCGCAGCCGTGATTGGCGCGGTGCCGTCTGAGGGATTTAAGCAGGGCGCGGTGTGCCACATCCTGCATCCGGGTGTCAATGGTGGTGATCAAGTCAGAACCATTCACGGGGTCTGACGTGAACTGGCTTTCCATGGGCTTCCAATGGGCGCCAGCTAACTGCTGCATCCATCGTTTGCCGTCATGCCCGCGAAGCACCTCATTGAACGAAGCCTCCAAGCCTACCATTGCATCACTTCGCGAGTACCCAATGGTTCGAGCTGCCAACCCTTTCAAGGGAATAAGTCGATTGGGCTTCACAGACTTCACTAGACCTGTGACAAAGCGGTCGCCCTTGAACAAGGCAGATGTGGCAATGGTCCGGTACTCTGAATAGGTCAGGTTTTTCGCAATCAGGATGTAGCGTTTTTTAGCGGCATGCTGTGAACGAAGGAAGGCCCTCCATTCCCTTGCATTGCGCTTCGGTTCCACCTGAGCCAATATGGCAGCTGTGGCAGATACACCCTGGCTGAGTTGATCCGCTGACACCACCTTGCTGTCCCAGTGAATGGTGTAGGCAGGCATGGACGTGGCAAGCAGCAAGCCATCGCTTGAGTAGATGTTTCCGCGGCTGGCTTCAATGGTGCGTTCCTGGATGATACGCTCACGGGCTTTCGCGATCAGGTCGGGCCCCATCACCACGGAGACGTGGTAAAGTTTAGCAAGGACCCCAACGGCCATCAGCAAAATGATGGCTGTGAATACCGCCATCCATTGCCGCCCTTTCCCAGCTGACTTATTCATGGTTAATGATTTGAATGGGTGCTTTGTCTGCTGCAATCAGGCCCAATGATTTGGTTCTGCGCTTGACGGAACTTTCCGTGCCCATGGTCATCAGGGATGAAAGCGACTCCAAGTACTCAGATTCCAATTCATCATAGGTGACCTTCAACTCATCGATATGCGTCACGTTGTCCTCAGCGTGGTGGGCGCCATAAATAGCAAGCAGAGAGAGCAGGACCAAGTAGCCAGCAAAAGGCAGGTTACGGAGCACCAGGGGATGCCCCCAGAATCCACCCCGCAAGATCTCTTTTGCCGCCCGGCTTGATTGCTTGATTCGTTGTTTCAGCCCCATGTTGGCTCGATTTTCTCCACCACACGAAGTTTGGCACTTCGCGCTCTGGGGTTGATGGCAATTTCCTCTTGGCTAGCGACCAAAGGCTTCCTTGTGATTCGATCAAAGATTTCATAGCGCCTGCCATGGTCATCTCTGGCTGCTTCGCCTTCCAGCACGCCTTCTTTGAAAAAGCGTTTGACGCGACGATCCTCTAGGCTGTGGTAGGACATCACAACATAGCGTCCACCAGTCTTGAGCAGGTTGGAGCCATCCACTAGCAGGCTGTCAAGCACAGCCAGCTCACGGTTGACTGCAATGCGTATGGCTTGAAATACCTGTGCGGGTAGCTTCTTGCCTCGAGGCCCCTTACCTAAGGGCTGAAGGCATTCGTACAAGTCCTCGGTCCATGTCATCTGGCCGGCGTCTCTGGCTTGAATGATGGCTGTTGCCACCCGTCCAGCTTGATGCACGTCACCAAATTCGCGAAGGGTCTGTGCCAGTTGCTCCCATGTCACAGTTTCTAACCACTCTCTGGCACCAGGTCCCGATTGCGGGTTCATGCGCATGTCAAGCTCAGCGTGATGTCGAAAGGAGAAGCCTCTGCTGCCCTCATCAAGTTGGTGACTGCTTACCCCAAGGTCAGCAAGGATGCCATCGACGGCTGTCACCTTGTGCAGGCGCAGTATCCGTGTGATGTGCTCAAAATTGAAAGGGAGCAGTTGAAAACGGGCATCATCGGGTGCGTTCTTGCTGGTTTCGGGGTCCTGATCAAAGCCAAACAACTTACCCTTAGGCCCCAGCTGATCTAGAATGGCTCGACTGTGTCCGCCTCCGCCAAATGTGGCGTCGACATAAATGCCATGGGGTTGTATATGGAGGTGTTGGATGCAGGCGTCGAGCAGGACAGGGTCATGGTAGGTCATCGTGCGCTTCCCCTTGATTGCCCATGACGTCCTCCGCCAGGGCTGCGATGTCTACGTCATCGCGATTCAACTCTTTCTCGTAATCTGCTTCATTCCAGATCTCTATGCCCATCGTTGTGGCTGAAAAAACGATGCCTTCGGTTAAGTTGGCATGTCTCAATAGGTCTTTAGGAATTAGAATTCTGCCCGCTGCATCCATATCAATCAGTTTCACGCCAGCGTGAAATAGACGAACAAAATCTGCGTTTTTCTTAACAAATCGATTCAGTTCCCCCACTTGGTCAGAGACCTTTCTCCATTCCGCCTGGCTGTGCAATTCCAAGCACTGACTGAATATGCTGCGCTTGATGATGAAGCCACCCTCACCCAATGCAAGGAGTTGGCGCTTCAACCCTATGGGGAGAGAAGCGCGACCCTTTGTGTCGAGTTTGCATGCGTAGACGCCGATGATGGAGCTCATGTTCTAGTTCTGATGAATTACCTCAAAATTACCGGAGTGTTCCCACATTATCCCACTTCTTCCCACTTTTGTTGAAAACTTTCGGAAAAATAGCAATGAAAAGCCACTCAAACCCTTGCTGTTATTGACTTGAAGGGTTGTTGTTTACAAGGTGGTTTGCAAGGCAGGCCCTATAGGGCGTATCTTCGCCGCCTAAACCTGACTACATGAGCGATTTCACCTTGCATCACGAAGAAAAATTTGAATTCCTGCTTGAAGGCACTGGCCCCCCCCTCATCTTTCTTCATGGCTTGATGGGAAACCTGAGCAACTTTGCTGACCAGATTCGATTTTTTGCTGATAACGGCTATGAAGTAAATATGCCAAAGTTGCCACTGTACAGCCTGCCACTACACCAATCCACCGTCAAGCACTTGACCCTATTTTTGAAAGAATTTGTGGATCACCGTGGTCTGGATCAAGTCGTTTTGATTGGCAATTCTCTTGGTGGTCATATTGCTTTGATGTACCAGACCTTGTTCCCTAAATCTACCCTAGGTATCGTTCTCGCTGGCAGTTCAGGCTTGTATGAATCAGCCATGGGTGGCTCATTCCCTCGACGAGGAGATAGGGAGTACATCGCAGAAAAGGTGCGTGACGTCTTTGAAGTGAAGTCAGTGGCCACGGAAGAGTTGATTGATCTGGTTTTTGAAACGGTTGGTAATCGCGTCAAAGCCTTGAAAACCTTGTCTATTTCTAAAAGCGCCATCCGTCACAATATGACAGATGAATTGAAAAGCCTTAAGGCAGAGGCATGCATTATTTGGGGCCGTCAGGACACGGTCACACCACCAGATGTGGCAAAGAAATTCCATGATTTGCTGCCAAATTCAGAGCTGCATTGGATTGATAAATGTGGCCATGCGGCCATGATGGAACATCCTGAGACGTTCAATGACATCTTATTGACATGGCTAAACAAGCTCCACAAGCAGGACTGAACATCAAGGCAAGTTTCATCAAATCCTCAGCTCGCAATGAAGAGTGTCCGGATTTGCATGTGCCTGAGTATGCATTCATTGGTCGATCTAATGTGGGGAAGTCATCTTTGATTAACCGATTGGTAGGGAATAAATACCTAGCTAAAATCTCAGGACGACCGGGCAAGACCCAGCTAATTAACCATTTTTCCATTGAGGATGGGCAATGGGCCTTGGTGGATTTACCTGGCTATGGCTACGCGAAGGTGAGCAAGATTCAACGAACAGAATTCAGCCGAATGATTGCCTATTACCTGCGCAACAGGAAAAATTTAGTCAACGTGTTTGTTTTGGTAGATGGTCGCCACGAACCCCAGAAATTGGATTTAGCATTCGTCAAAAAATTGGGCAATTGGGGCATTCCTTTCTCCATCGTTTTCACCAAGATGGATAAACTGTCAAATTCTGATTCTGGCAAGAATCAAGCTTTGATGAATAGCACTTTGTTGAAGGAATGGGACAATTTGCCACCCATGTTTTTGACCTCAGCAGAGTCTGGCTTAGGTCGAAGTGACCTGTTGGCTTACATCAACAAACTCAACGGGGAGATTGGTCCTCATCTGAAGAAAACAAGCTGAGTTTGTCGGCAAAATGAGCCGCATAATCTCTCAAGTCTTCTGCCATCTTTTTTTCATCTGTCGATCGCTCCAGGCCATCTGCCATAGCTAGCAGGGTTTGGTGGTAGAAACGCTTCATGTCCTCCACCTGCATGCCCTTGGTCCACAAGTCGATGCGTAAAGTGTCCTTTGCCTTAGCATCCCATACGCTGAGCATGAAGGCATCAGCTTCGGCTTTTTCAACGCCACCATCCGGTGCTGACCAGCTCATGGATTCGGGTACATGGTTCTCGTCAACTGTGACATCAAGGGTGATTTGTGATTGCTTGCTCATGGGATCAGTTTATGGCCGGTAGGCGGATTGTTGAAGCAGTTGATTGTCATCGACGGATTGGGTGATGGCAATCAAGGATAGGTCGGCATGTTCACGCCAATGGGATTGAAGGATGCGCCAGCCAAGCCACGAGCCCACTTGGCCAGGGATTTCACCATCCATGGTGCTTCCCAGTTTACTGAAGGGTGCGGGCTGTATCAACTTGCGTTTGAGGTCTGGAGAGCTGTTGTAGAGCCAGCGTTCTTGCATGAAGGTGGACCAGATATCCCTTTCATGGTTTTCAAGGAAGGTACGTTGTTCAGGGCCGACCCCTAACCACCGGTAGGCGGCATCTTCCCCTAAAACGGCATGCAGGACCATCAGGTACCGGCCTTCATGCAACATGGCATTGATCAGATCGGTGCCATTGGCCTGAGATGGGAGGAAGGCAGAGGCCCATTGGGCAACAATTTGCGCCATGGCCATGTCAGGGTGATGGCGACTTGCTAAATAGCGTTCTTCTTTGTCATACAGCGGATGCTCTGCACCAAGGTATTGATCCCAAGGAAGGAACACCACCCCGTCACCAATCAAGATGGCATGATTTTCTGCCTGGCTGACCCAAGTGTACACGTAAGTGGTGCCTCTGATTGGCCCCGTCCAATGCGTCAGACGTGCAAAGGCCTCATGCAAGTCGGCATCCCAATCAGCCAATGCAGGCCGGGATTTGATCACGTCCTGGTAAAGGCTTTGCACTGTTTCGCTCAGTAAGTAGGGGGGAAAGTTGCTTTCCCATTCCGCCTCAAACAACAGGGGATGATTGGGTGCCATGTGGTTCAATTGCGCCATCATGGTGATGGAATCTAGTCCTAGTACCGAATCAGCAAAGTGTACGATGTGCAATTTATCGCTGGGGAAGTCCAGGTTGTCAACCTGCCAGGGTTCTGTCTGGCAACTGCTGCTCAGCATAGCGGTCAATCCGGCAATCAGAATTACTTTAGATGGTGCATTCATATCAGTCCCCAAAGATATTGTCCCTATGACCAATCCCGACTCCATTGTAAGCCATATCACCAGTTGGCTGATAGCCTATGCCAGCAAGGCTGGCGCCAAGGGCTTTGTGTTAGGCGTTTCCGGTGGTGTGGATTCTGCTTTGACCGCCCACCTTTGCGCCCTTACAGGGCTAGAATTGCGATTGATGGAGCTGCCAATCCATCAACCCCCAAGCCATGTTCAACGCGGCAAGGACATGATGGATACCCTTTGTGGTAAGCATGCACAGGTCACATCCCGCTGTGTGGACTTGACAGATTTGTTTGACCAGCATTTGGAAGCATTGAATCTGCCATCAGGTCGATTGACAGAGCTGGCCTTGATCAACACCCGGGCAAGGCTGCGCATGACGACCCTTTATGCTGAAGCACAAGCGCATGGCTTGCTGGTCGTTGGCACGGGAAACAAGGTGGAGGACTTTGGTATTGGCTTTTACACCAAATACGGTGATGGTGGTGTGGATTTGAGCCCCATTGCAGACTTGACCAAGTCAGAGGTTCAGGGATTGGCCCGATTCGTTGGTGTACCAGCAGCTATTTTAACAGCAACACCCTCCGATGGGCTCTGGGATGATGGCCGAAGCGATGAAATGCAAATCGGAGCCAGCTACCCAGAATTGGAATGGGCCATGGCACGATGTGAAGCTATGGGATGGCAAGCTGGTCAACCTGTTGAACCATTGATGGCAGGCGATGATCTCAGCGATAGGCAGTGCGAGGTGCTAGCTATTTACTGCCGGATGCATGCAGCCAATCAGCATAAAATGCAGCCAATTCCCATCTGCGTAATCCCCAACAAATAGCAGGGTTATTTATTGGCAGGGCTCACCCACAAAGGGTTGCCTGTGCAGGCAGACGGTGAGGCGATGCCAATCACCTTACTCAAAGTTGGTGCCATATCCCGAATGTAGGCGCGCTCATTGTGCATGGCCTGTGGGTTGAATGCCTTGCCCATGAAAATCAATGGGACATGGCTGTCATAATGGTAGCCTGACCCATGTGTTGTGCCTGTGGGGCCATAGGCTAAATGCCCAGGCTTCAAAGCGTAGAACACTTGACCACTTCGCTTATCTGACCCATTGCGACGAAGCTGAGCATAGGGGTCTGGGGACAAGCGGATTTCCTCCCATGTCCATGCTTCTGCGATGGCGGGGTGAACTAAGATGGCATTGCGAACTGCCACAGCAAGATCCTTTTCTCTGCTGCTGAGGTAAATCTGATCATTGGATAGGTTCAGAACCTTGTCGTTGTCAATGAGAGCTAGATGCATCAAGACACGCAATTCAGCTTCCAAATCTGCTGGTGCCCACAACTCAGCGGGAAAGCCATCAGCCTTTGCTTGCATGGGGTTGTCAGAAGCACCGTGGTCTGCAGTGAAGGTGACCAGGTAGTTGCCCTTGCCAACCAGCAAGTCCAACGATTCAAACAAATGTTTCAAATCAAGGTCCAACCGCAAGTACATGTCCATCACCTCTTGTGAGCGTGGCCCCATGGCATGCCCCAGGTAATCGGTGGCTGAAAAACTGATGGCTAGCACATCGGTGATGTCATCCTGTCCTAAGCCCTCGGCTTTAACAGCTACCAGGGCTGCATCAACAAGCAGGGTGTTCCCAGCAGGCGTGGATTTGAATGCCCCGTTGTAGGCGCTTTGCATGGCCTTCAGGTCATACGGGAAAGTGGCAGATTTCGCGCCCTTTGGGACACGTTCAAAGTCGCTCTGATCCGGTCCAGCTAAGGCATCGTAATGTGAAACATCAAGCAGGCGATCCCAACTGCCCGTCATGTAGGATGAGGGGTCATGGCTTCGATTGAAGCGCATCATCCACTTTGGTAGGTCATCCATGTAATGGCTGCTGCTGACAAAGCCAGCATCGCTGTCAATCCAGTAGGCTGCATCACCGTAATGCCCGGCAGCACAGATGGCGCCACGGTCTTTGATAGAAAAAGCAATGACCTTGGCCTTGCCTTGGGTGGCCCATTCCAACTCATCCGTCCAGGTGGTTGACCGGATGTTCTTGGGGCTTCGACGGTGCGCATCGCTTGAGGAACCAACAGGGGCCACTTGATCATCTTCCACACAGTAAACGCTTCGCTTCAGGCTGGCATCATACCAATCGTTAGCGATGATCCCATGAAAGCGCGGGTCAGTTCCCGTGTAAATCGTTGCGTGCCCTGGTCCAGTATAGGTCGGAGCATGGCTATAGTGGGCGTTGATGAAGGACTCGCCTTCTGACATCAAGGTCTGAATGCCGCCGGTGTAGAGGTCTTCAAAGCGCGTCAGGTAGTCGGCGCGCATTTGATCCACGACGATGGAAACCACCAATTTGGGTGCTTGTGTTGACGCTTCTTGTGTTTGCGCTTGTAGAGATTGAATGGGCCAAGCAGTTGCTAGGGCAAGGGGAATAAGCCAATGAGATACCTTCATAGGCGTGAAGTTACGATGCAGAGGACGCCAATCGGGTTTCTTGGCTCTTCAAGTGATTGACGGTGTCCTCCCAGGCAGCAAAGGCCTCCTCAACCTTGCCTTGCAAAACCTCATAATTCTGGTAGTAAGCTGGATCTGCACTGGCTTTCTTGTAAGCTTCAGCATCGGCTAAAACCTTGTCCATGACATCGAGTTTCTCTTGAAGGGACCCGTAGGCTTCTTCTGCCTTGTCAGCTTGTCGACGAGCCTTGTTCACAGCCTTTTCGAGATCGCGAAGCTTTGCGCGCTGCTCCTTGTGGCCAATCTTGCCGCTTTCAGCCTTTGCTTGCTGGGCAATCTCTGTCTTTTTGTCCAATTCCCGCATGCTCTCAAGCTTGCGTTTCTCCAAGAAGTAAGCAATGCCACCAAGGTATTGCTTGGCCTTGCCGTCTTTGAATTCATAGGTCATGTCAGCCAATCCTTCAAGGAATTCTCTGTCGTGTGAAACCAATATCAATGTACCATCATACAAATTCAGGGCATCCTTGAGGACATCCTTTGCGACCATGTCTAAGTGATTGGTTGGTTCATCAAGAATCAGCAAATTCATAGGATTGAGCATCAGCTGACACAAGGCCAGTCGACCTCGTTCTCCACCGGAAAGCACCTTCACTTTTTTCTCTACATCCTCCTTTTGAAACATGAAATTGCCCAGCAGCTTCCGCACTTGGGGTCTCATGTTTTCAGGGGCAGAATCCTCAATGGTTTGCAAGACAGTGAGGTTTCCGTCAAGGACATCTGCTTGATCCTGCGCGTAGTAGGATAGCTTTACCTGATGGCCAAAAACCAACTCTCCCTCATGTTTTAGCGCTTCAGCCATGATTTTTACAAGGGTGGTTTTGCCTTGGCCATTCTGACCCACAAAGGCTACTTTTTGGCCCCGGCTTAATTCCATGTCTAAGCCCTTCAGCACATGCTTCTCTCCATAGTGCTTATGGATGTTTTTCATGTTAACGACCACCTTGCCAGAGTGCGGGGACGGTGGAAATTTGACACGCATTTGTCGCTTGTCCTCGTCATCCACTGCGATCACATCCATGCGAGCCAACTGCTTAATCAAACTCTGCGCAAAAGCTGCTTTGGATGCTTTGTAGCGGAATTTTTCAATCAACATTTTTGTCTGCTTGATTTCTTTGTCTTGATTGAACTTAGCCTGGCGTTGCTTTTCGCGGATTTCCTCCCGAAGCACCAAATACTTGTAGTAGGAGGCGGGGTAGTCATAGGACTTGCCCATCACGATTTCCAAGGTCCGGTTGGTGGCGTTGTTCAGAAAGGTGCGGTCATGCGACACCAGAATGATTGCCTGAGGGCTTTCAGATAGGAATTGCTCCAACCAGAGAATGGATTCCAAGTCAAGGTGGTTTGTTGGCTCGTCCAAAAGCAAGAGGTCATTTCTCTGCAGCAGGATTTTTGCCAACTCAACCCGCATTTGCCAGCCACCAGAAAAGGTGTCAAGTCGCTTGTGGAAGTCATCTGCAATGAACCCTAGACCCATCAAGACCCTTTCCATGTCAGCTTGGTAGGTGTAGCCACCGATTTGCTGAAAATGTTCCTGTGCCTTGTGGAATCGATCGATCAAGTCCATGTAGCCCTGGGACTCAAAGTCCTCACGTTGCCCCATCTCTAGGGTCATGCTCTCCATGTCAATTTCAAGCTGCTGGATGTCACCAAAGCTTGTTGCGCATTCATCCCATACGGTTCGCTCCCCCTGAACGGGGATATCCTGGGTCAAAAAGCCAATCTTGAAATCTGTTGGCGTGTTGATTTGACCTTGGTCCTGGCTCATTTCACCAGCGATCAGTCTCAACAGGGTAGACTTGCCAGCGCCATTGCGGCCAACAAGGCCCAATCGCTGACCAGGGGTTACCTGGAATGAAATGTCCTTGAATAGGTCGGTGCCGCCAAATGACAGGCCAAGTTGGTGTACGCTTAACATGGGTGGCAAAAGTAACAACCACCCCATGGTTTCAGAGTAAATTTGTGGAAATTCTACCAGACATGCTATTGGGCCTTAAAATCCCGGTGTAACCAACCAAATACCAGCATACCATGACATCACTTATTGGCAAAGGCAGCAAGCTTTACAGCATCATCAAGGCAAAATGCCCTGCTTGCCATGAAGGCGAGATGTTCAATGACCCCAACCCTTACCATTTGAAGACACTAGCTGACATGCCATCTCATTGCTCAGTTTGTGATCAAGTCTACGAACCAGAACCCAATTTTTACTATGGTGCGATGTATGTGTCTTATGCCTACACCGTAGCCATCTCTGTGGCGATCTATGTCATAGCTGCCGTTTTCCTTGGGGTAGGGATGTGGGAGACCATCATTGTCCTCGGGGTGATTCTGTTTGGTTTCTCCCCCGTGTTATTCAGGATTTCACGCAGTACTTGGCTGAATATCTTTGTCCACTTCAAGCCCAAGGCGCAGCGGTGATCAGCTTTTTTGCCCAATAGGGTGCCGTCATAGCGCCCCTTGACCCCAATCCATTGAGAAAGCCTAGGTTGCTCTCAACATCATGCCAGCCCAGCCTCACGATGCGGTCTTTCATGGTTGGCCGGATGCCTACCCATTGATCCACGACGCGCAGGCCAGGCATGGAAAACCAAGGCTTCAAGCCATCCAACAATTCAAGCCTGGCAGCCTTGCTTGGTGGGTCATTGAATTTGTCCCAGCTGTAAGTCGCGCCCAGTTTAGCCATGGAACCCCCTTCGGGCAACAGGAAATGGCTTTGATGGTAGGGGTGATGCATGGCCTCGCCATCCCATGCGATAGTCAAGCCTTCTCCGCGTGAAGCGGCAAAGGGCAATTCACCAAAAAAATAGTTTGTCCATTGGGCTTGAACCCCTTCCGCAAGGATCAAGGCATCCACCTTGTGGCCGGAGACAAGCCAGGCTTTGCCTTCTCGTTCAATGTGGTCAACCTGCCCTTGGATCAATTGTTCGCCAAGGTGTGTTGCCATGGCCTTCAAATAGGCTTTGCTGTGTAATCGCCCACTGTGTTGGACTTGCCCCACATAGCTGTGCTGAATACCCGGGTGATCTGCCTCATGGCATGGCCCGATAAAGGGCTTCAATGCTTGAACGTCAGCCAGCTGCCCCCAGCCTTCTGTTGCTTGGTTGCCAATGAGGACTTCCCTGATGGAATCCATGTTCAAGAGGCCTTGCCCTAGGCTGGCCTCAACTGATAGGTAATAGGCCTGCATGGCATTCAAATGCATCTGTGCCTGCTGCACCACCTTTCGACGCCGCAAGGTGACAGGATTGATTAAACCAGAAGCCATCCATGAAGCGGATCGCTCAATGCCCCGATCAAACACCGTGACAGTGTGTCCCGCTTGCTGCAGTTGCCAGGCTAGTGCGCTGCCGCCAAAGCCTTGTCCAATGATGCCTATGTGCATGTCCTACAATTGAGGTATAAAAAAAAAGGCCGCTTTGAGCGGCCTTTCAATGGGGTTGACTAGAACTGCCAGAGGTCATGTTCGTAGTTGCGAAGTTCCTCACGGATTCGACGCGACTCAAGCAGCTGATCCAATGGGCGGCCATTCTTGTAATCTTTGATCTCTCGATCGTAAACATTATTCTCCTTGTAAACCACAGCATTGAAGTAGCGCATTTGGAAAATCTGATCAAATGTCATGCGACGCGTGTTGTTCGATGGGTTGTAAGCCACATGTGCGCTCATAGCCTGTCGGGCGTCAGGGAACCAAATCCAAAAGGTTGGGTAGATTTCACGCGTGCTTGGATCTTCCACCACAGGTGAAATGCCAAGGATGCGATTCTTCATCTCACCGCGTTTCTTGTCAAAGTACCAATCTGATTTGATCTCCCAGTAACGCAAATCAGGGGACTTGATTTCAATGGAATCGATACCAAGAATGACGGATGGATCGTCTGGATCAAGGATGGTGTCAACACGGAAGAGAATGTCAGCTACCTCTTGTGTGGTCAATGGCATCTCAAAGCGATCGTCTACAAAGACTTCTGAAATAGTTCCTTCAGTCATGATGGCATCCTTCAACACATCAAACAAAGATTTTCTGTCTGGCAATGCCTTCACTGGGTAGTAAAGAGGATGGTTGAGTTTCTCTTGAACTTGAATGCGCTCCCACTGACGTGTGGACCACATGATGTCATCCTGGCGGATGAAGCTGTAGGGAACGACTCTTGCGTTGGCGGCGTGCAATTCCCTTTTCGGGGTTAAGCCATCATCCTCGGGGGTGATGACCTGTCCTGTGGCAAATAAACTACCAACAAGGATGCAAGTGATGAATAGGTGCTTCATGTTATTGTACGTCAATGGTTATTGGACTGATTTTGTCCAAGCGTATGCCTTTCGGTGTCTTGGCCTTGATCTTCCGGATAATGACCGTGCTTCCTGGACGGAGGCGCGTGATGCGCTCACGGTACTTGCTAGCAATGCGGTTGCCAGTGATTTTAATGGGGGCTTGGCCTTCCAGTTTCAACTCAAAGCTCACCACGGTAAGCGCTAAATCAAAGGGAAAATCTTTGTATTCAGCTTCAACTTTCGCTTTGCTGAAAAGTGATGAAGACATGACACCTTCTGTCTTTTTGTAGACAGAGCCCATAGCTTGTGGTAAGCCCTTGATGCGGAATTCTTTTTTGCCAGCAGAGCGAAGTTTGCCATTGGCTTGACGGACGCTCACAGAAATAGTAAGGAGCTTTCCTTGGATCTTGGTGACATCAGCCATGTACTTGCCATTGCTGCCTTTGACGCCAGGGCCATTAACAACCAAATCTTTGGGGGCTACACCGGGAACAGAAATCTCCAATGGATTGTCCACGTTGCGGTAAAGTACATTCATTTTTGTTGGAGAAATCACAACTGTTGGTGGTGCGACTGTGTAACTGAAGCTGATGGGGTATTTGGTATCAGATCCTGGTAGACTCATGTTGCCTGAGAAGGTTTTCTCACCGATGCCACTAGCTTTCATCTTGAATTTACCAACACCTAAGTTAACAGAGTCCATCTCAATGTCTTCAAAGATGGGGTTGCGTTTCTGGTCAAAGGCTGCAAGGAAAATGTCAGCTTCAAAGAAATCGCCTTGGGTGACAAAGTTGCTTTTAGGTACCACAACTGCGCGAGCTGCATCAAAACGAATGGTGTTCGCATCAATGTTTGAGTACAAATGCTCAACAATTTTAGCTTCCATGCGTCGGACACGGGATTGGTAATCGGTCATGAAAGGTATGATTCCAGCCAATGGCAATTCGCCAAATGTGGCGCGCTCCCATGACTCTTTGGTGCCATCTTCTGTGACGTCATTTAGGTCAAAAGTGGTCTCTATGGCATTGATGATCTCCTCATCACCATCTGCCTGAAGCTTCATGAAATCTTTGTATGAAGCAAGGGTTTCCTTGATAGATTGACCCATGCCTTCACCCCCAATAGCCTTTGCGTTGAGCAAGTAGTTCTCTGCGTAATCTCTGTTGCTGGCACCCTTCAGGCGACCAGTTTCGGGGAGACGTCCACCGGTCTCTTTGATCAGAGTGACCTTGGCATGGTCCAGCATGTCAAAAATCTTGGCGGTTTCAACTTTGACTTGCTTAGCGCGGTCGTTGAACTCAATGGCACGTGGGTTGTCAACAGTGGCGTTGTCCAAAGCCGTGTAAAGGGTTTCTGTGCCGCGATGCACGGTTAGTACAGTCTCTTCCATGCCGGAATTCAGCTTGTGAAGTACCTTTAGGATGTCCTGTGATACATTGAGGGCAAGCATTGCCGTCAAGACCAAGTACATCATGTTGATCATCTTTTGTCTCGGAGAAAGTTTTCCTGATGCCATCTTCTGAACTTAAGGGTTGATGTTTTGAGAGATTGAGTTCGCTTAGCTTCGATTCAAATTCATGGCAGCAAGCATGTTGCCATAGACTGAATTCAACTGAGTCAAATTGCCAGCCATCTTTTCAACTTCTGTAGCCAAGGCTTCAGATTGTTGACCAGCGCTGCCCAATTTCTCCATCAAGTTATTTTGCATCTCCATCTGGTTAGTGGAGTTTTCTAATTGCACCGAATACAAGGCATTCAATGCCTCCATGCTCTTTGCTGCCTCAGTGAGCTGCTCAGAGTAGGCAGCTGATGCACCAGCAGCATCTGCTGCATTGTTCAAGGATGCAGCTGTGTCGCTGAGTTTTCGCATGCCATCTCCTAAACTGTCAAGCAATTCAGGGCCAATCTTAGCTTCAGCCATCATTTTATCCAACTCTTGGGTCACGGTACCACGTGGTCCATTGCCAGAACCATCTTCATCAATTGATAATTCAGGGTAGATCAAGCTCCAGTCGTATTCCTTTGCAGGTGCCTCAAAAGCAGAAAGAAAGAAAATCACAGACTCTGTGGTTAGACCAATAATCAGCATTTGGTCAGCACCTTTGAGGTGAAGAATTTTAAACAAGGCACCAAGAATAACAATTGCAGCACCAATACCGTAAAGTTTGGCCATGAAATTTTTGAAGCGTTTTCCGTTGACGTTAATTAGAGCCATGAGGATTGAGTTTAGAGGTTGGAGTTGTTGTTGAGGAGTCGGTTAAAAGTCAGATGCATCACGTCCAAGGAAGCTTTGCACGGTGCGGAAGCCAATGAATGATTTGCTGGTGTCTTGGTATTCGTATTCACGAGCGCCTACTTGCATGTAAGCAGCAATGTCCTTCCAAGACCCACCGCGAATCACTTTCCGCTTGAGGGTTTCAGGGTCGGAGTCATCCGCGTTGTATTTGAAATCTGGGTTGAAGTCAGCCACATAGGCATAACTCACCTCATCCCACGCTGTGCTTGTCCACTCAGCAACATTGCCTGCCATGTTGTACAAACCATAGCCATTGGGCTCATAGCTGGTTACCTTCAAGGGGTGGAAACCGCCATCTGCCGTAAGGTTGCCGCGTGAGGGCTTGAAGTTAGCAAGGAAACAACCTTTGCTGTTGGTGGTGTAAGGGCCACCCCATGGGTAGGTTGTGAGCTCACGGCCACCGCGGGCAGCATATTCCCACTCAGATTCTGTAGGCAAACGGAATTCGTTTTCCTGGAAGTCTTTGTTGCTCTTCAAATAACCATTGCGGTAACCGGTTCTCCAGTTACAAAAGGCCATGGCTTGCTTCCAGCTGATGCCAACCACAGGGTAGTCGTCGTAGGCAGGGTGCCAGAAGTAGTTGTCGTGCATCTGCTCATTGAAAGAGTAGGTGAAATCAGCCAACCACACCAAAGTGTCTGGGTAAATGTTCACGGTCTCAGAACGGAAAAAACTGCTGCGATCTGATTCAGCCTGTCCCTCTTTGATGTAATCGCGGTAGGAGAAGGTGCGTCCATCACCATCTGCGTCATTGAAGTCATTGCTGAAGCGATTGTCCTTGCTTGCAGCTGCCTTTTTGTCCATCCAGAAATAGAGGTAGTTCATTTGACGAGCATCAAGCATGCGGCCACCGAGGTAGCGCTCTTCTGGTGCGAGGTACATGGTCTCCATCACTTCAGCATACTCCAAAGACGGATAGCGACGCGTGGTCCACTCCAGCTTGCGTCCCCAGTCCAAATGCGTTTGCATGGAGTCAGGGTACTCAAGACCAACATACTCTTCAAAGTAGGTAGGGTTGTTCATGTCCGTGTAATCAACGTACTCAAATTCCTCAACCAAGCCTTCAGCCAATCGGTAGCGCAAAATTGAATCGCGCACCCAACGAACAAACTGTCGGTACTCATTGTTAGAAATCTCGGTTTCATCCATGTAATAGGGAGATACCGATACAGTTTTGGTAGGCGCAGTCAAGGTGACAGGCACATCAACATCTGAATTGCCCATGTTGAATGAGCCCTGCGGAATGAAAACCATGCCATAGGGGTCAGAAGGGTAGAAGTCGGGGCGGTTTTGAATGCCAACAAGCTCGCCGTGATCAGTTCCGGAACATGCCGCAAGCAGCAGGACGGTACAAACCGACAGGAGTTGTTTTAAGTGCTTAGTATTCATATGCTATCTAGTTAACGTCTAAATCAGTTGCGATATTACAAAAATATAGGGTTTCGGTAACTGCCATTGATGCGAGGCTTTACCTCAATGTTGAAACAGTAATTGAAAAATACCTCATGCGAGCCTGAAGAATAGGCAGCAAGCGGAGAGGTTGTGATGTCGTAGGAATAGCATGCGCGCAAGTCAGGCATGATTTGGTAGCCCATCATGAGGGACAGCGCATCCTGATTTCTGTAGCCCAATCCAGCGAAGATTTTACCCCGCAATTCTGCAGTGAGGCTGAGATCAAGGGTAAGGTTGGAATTCAAATCTGACTTGAGTAAGGTGCTTGGTGAGATGGTGATGCCGTAATCGGGCAATTCAATGTGCATGCCAGCGGTGAGGTAGTAATGCATTTTGCTTTTGTAACGGGCAGTCTGTCCGGGGAATCGCGCCTCACTTTGCAGCATGCGGCTTGTTGACAGGCCTGCATACCAAAGAGGTGTGCCATAATGCATACCAAAGTTCAATTCGGGAGTCATCGCATCGCCAGCCCTTAGAATGCTGGGATCTGAAGCTCCTGCCGTTCCATCGGGGTAAATCCAGTTAGCGCTCTTGACATTTTTGTTCCTGAAATCGATGGCCAAGCCAATTCCAAGCTTGCCAGCGCCTAAATCCATTTGGTAGGCATAGCCCAAGGCAGCAGAAATATCTTGAAACACCCCAATTTGATCATTCACAATGCTAACAAGCAGTCCGCCGTGCAGAATTGAGAGGGGAATATTGGCATTTATGGCTTGTGAAACGGGTGCGTCATCAAAACCAACCCACTGTGAGCGGTTACCTAAATTCAAACATATGGCATCGGAGTAACCTGCAACGCCAGGATTGAATCCGATCTTATTGTTGTAGTACTGAGTGAATTGCACGTCCTGCTGCGCAAATGCTGCGCTGCTGATGCAAATTATTACTCCGGAAAAAAATGTCTGACGTAGGGTCATTCAGGCATGAAATTAGGCCTCTAAAATAGCAATAATCTACCAGAAAGCACAGATTAATGTTAGATGGCACGCCGACTGGCCTTCCACCAGCGGTCGGGAATGTCGCCTTTTAGCGCTTGAAGGTAATCTTCGTGACTGCATGGAATCATGCTTTTCCTTGCTGATTCAGATGGACTGGCAGGTACAACCATCCACCAACGCTCTGACAGGGGTGATTTGTAGAAGACCATTTCATGCCCTTCATCCCCTTCCAGCCAGACAGTAAACTTGAGGTAGTCCTTCACTGGCCGATGCGGGTAATCGCCTTTGCGCCATTGAATGCCTTCAGCGATGTACCAGATGCCTTGCGCTAAGGCCATCGCGTTGTGCCCATGCGGGTCAAGTGTGGGGTGATAGCCTGTGAGCATCAACGATGAGGATTTGTCGCTCATGCCTGCGTATCGCATGGCTTGACAAAAGTCCACTGAGCTCAGGCCGTTGGGGTTGGGGCTGATTTGCCCGGGGGCGTCTACAGAGCCCATGCTGGCGTTGTCTGCCACAATGATGTCCATGTCGCGAAGCAGGGGCTCTGCCGCAGCCATGGTGCCTTTGATTTGGCCAATTCTGAGGGCCTCAAAGTGCATTTTTTCCATGATGGTCAAAGTCTCCTCTGGTACGAAATAGGTTTGGTAGGCCAGGCAAGCCAAGTGGAAAAGGTGGTAGGGCTTTGACATCAATACGTGGGTGAGCCAATTGCTGGCATCTGCCGCTTGGTGGTCATCTCCCATGGCGATACCTGAACTGATCACAGCCATGTTCACCAATTGCTCAAGGCTAGCGTAAGCCCTGTATAGGCCAAGTGCGTCTTGACTTTGTCCGCCAATGAAGATAGGAATGCATTGCCGCTGGATGAGCTCTTTCGCGACATCCTCTATCGCGACCAGGGTGTCGACATGGTCTCGCCCTGCAGGCACATTGCCCAAGTCGGCAAAGTCAAAGTCCCAAGCACCCTTTTGCAAGGTGTAGAGCTGTTGACGGATGGCATTGGCTGCCTGGTGTTCGCCATTGGCGTCAGGTAGACCAATCAAGGCCAATCGGCAGGCCTTCACATCAGGCAAGCCATTGGCATCATGCATCATCATGGTTTGACCAATGGATGAAATGTCCTCAGGAAGGAGCAGGTCAGCAGGTTGAAGGATATCCTCCCACATCACTTCTTGGCTTTGCCCTTGCGGCCCCTTTTTGGCTTGGATGCAGCCTCTTCAATCAAGGCTAATGCCGCCTCATAAGTCAGGCTTTCAGGCTCCACATCCTTGGGGATGGTGACATTTTTCTTTTCAAACTTGAGGTAAGGTCCATAGCGGCCATTGAGCACGCGAATTTCGCCTTTGTCACCGTCTAAGGTGGCAATATTTGCCTTGCGATCTGCTTCAAGCTTAGCCTCAATCAACACCATGGCCTCTGTTAGGTTGATGGTGTAAGGGGATTGCTCTTCAGGGATGCTGGCAAAGGTTTTGCTCATCTGCACATAGGGGCCAAACCGGCCCAGGTTTGCCTTGATGTCAACGCCTTCATGGCTACCAAGAACCCGTGGCATTTTCAACAACTCCAATGCCTCATCCAAGGTGATGGTTTCAATGGAAAGCTCCGCAGGGATGCTAACAAATTTTGCTTTTTCCGTTTCAGTGGTTTCACCCACCTGCACCACAGGGCCATAGCGGGCCAGTCGGGCAATGACCTTTTTGCCAGTTTTTGGCTGTTCGCCCAGGGATCGTTCCCCTTTCTCTGGATCCACATCTTTGGTGATGCCAACCGTTTTAATGAATGGCTGGTAGAACGAATCAATCACCTCGGTCCATGATACCTGACCGCTCGCGACCAAGTCAAATTCTTGCTCAATATTTGCAGTGAAGGCGTAGTCCATCACCGTGTCAAAATGGCTAAGCAGGAAATCAGTCACCACATTGCCAATGTCCGTAGGAACCAGGCGGCCCTTGTTGGCGCCAAATTTCTCTTGAATCACTTCCCATGACCAGCTGCCTCCTTCAAATGAGCCTATGGTCACATCGCGAACCTTGCCGTCCAGGGTGCCTTTTTGCACATAGGCGCGCTTTTGAATGGTGGTAATGGTTGGGGCATAGGTGGACGGTCTGCCGATGCCTTTTTCTTCCAGGGCTTTGACCAAACTGGCCTCTGTGTAGCGACCTTTGGGTCGGGTGAAGCGCTGACTGGCTTTTGCGCCAAGCAAAGTCACGTTGCCCCCTTCAGTCAATGCGGGCAGCAAGCCCACTTCAGCTTCTGACTCATCCTTGCCCTCAAGGTAAACTTTCATGAAGCCATCAAAGGCCACCATTTCACCTCGGGCCACAAACCGAACCCCGTCTTGGTTGTCTAAGTGAGCCACGGTGCGATCGATTTTTGCATCAGCCATCTGGCTAGCTAAGGTGCGTCGACGAATCAAGGTGTACAGTTTCTCTTCAGCGTCATCATTGCCGCCGGTTTTGATTGACAAGTCTGTTGGACGAATTGCTTCGTGAGCCTCTTGCGCGCCTTTGGATTTGGTGCTAAACTTCCGTGTGTGAACATAGTTTTCACCGTAGGATTCGGTGATGGCAGTAGCAGCTAAGCCTAAGGCCTCATCAGACAGGTTCACGGAATCTGTCCGCATGTAAGTGATCAGACCAACTTCGTAGAGTTTCTGAGCAACAGACATGGTTCGGTTCACAGAGAAACCCAACTTTCTTGAAGCTTCTTGTTGGAGCGTGCTTGTGGTAAAGGGGGCCGCAGGCTTGCGAGTGCCAGTTTTCTTGGTCAAAGAAGCGACATGAAAGGGGCTGGCTTGCAGGTTGTCAAGCTGTGCTTGCACGGCGTCACTGTTTGCAGCTTGACCTGACCAGTCAGCCTTGAAAGCTTCACCTTCTGCATTGTTGAATTGTCCTTCCACCTTGAAATCAGTGACAGGAAGAAAGGCGTGGATGTCACGTTCACGTTCTACGATCAAGCGAACGGCGACGGACTGCACCCGTCCAGCGCTTAACCCACTTTTCACCTTGCGCCACAAGATGGGCGAAAGCTCAAAGCCAACGATGCGATCCAAGACCCGTCGGGCCTGCTGTGCGTTGACCAGGGCCATGTCAACATGGCGAGGGTTCTCGATGGCATGGGTGATAGCCTTTTTGGTGATTTCATTGAAAACGATGCGCTTGGTTTTTGCCGGGTCAAGCGACAAGGCCTCAGCCAGATGCCACGCGATGGCCTCTCCTTCACGGTCTTCATCGGAGGCAAGCCAGACGGTGTCGCAAGACTTCACCCATTTTTTCAAATCGCGGACAATGTCCTTTTTGTCCTTGCTGATTTCATAATCGGGCATGAACTGATTTGCTATATCAATGCCCATTGAATTGCTACCACCTTTGGTTAAATCACGGATGTGACCAAAGCTAGAGGCCACCTTGAAATCGGGGCCTAAAAATTTTTCAATGGTTTTCGCCTTAGCGGGCGATTCGACAATAACTAAGTTGGATGGCATACTCTCGTGGTTTTGAACAGCAAATTAAACGCCCAATTCCCATATAAACACGTAAAATTTTACTTCTGCCATTTTGTCACTTAGTCCGGACGTAGTCCGTAGATTTGCCAAATGGAACAATTGTCAGGTGAAGCGAAAGTCATGATGGAGGAAAACCGTCAAGGTGAAGCCATGATCAAGCCAGGGGTGGGAAGCAAAAAACTCTACCTGGAAAGCTACGGTTGTCAGATGAATTTCTCTGATTCAGAAATCGTGGTATCTATCTTAGATAAAGAGGGTTACGAGACCACGTCCGACCCTAAGCAGGCAGATTTGATTCTGCTTAACACCTGCTCCATACGCGACAAAGCAGAGCAAACCGTGCGCAACCGACTCAAGCACTTCAAGCGCATGAAGCGAGAAAACAAGAACATGAAAATTGGCATTCTTGGTTGCATGGCAGAACGCGTCAAGGCGAAATTATTGGAAGAAGAACAATTGGTGGATTTGGTCGTTGGACCTGATGCTTACCGCGATTTACCCCAGTTGATGAAAGAGCTCGACGGCGGAAAGAAGGCCATCAATGTCCTTTTGTCCAAGGATGAGACCTACCATGACATTGAGCCGGTCCGGCTGGGCGGCAATGGTGTCACTGCCTTTGTTTCCATCACCCGTGGCTGTGATAACATGTGTTCATTCTGTGTGGTGCCATTCACCCGTGGCAGGGAGCGAAGCCGCAACCCGCAAACCATTGTTGTTGAATGCCAGAAGCTATGGGCTGACGGCTACAAGGAAGTGACATTGCTTGGCCAAAACGTGGACAGCTACCTCTGGTACGGCGGTGGGCTAAAGAAAGATTTCAAGGTAGCCAGTGACATGGCTCAGGCCAGTGCTGTGCAATTCAGCCATTTGCTACACATGGTGGCCAACGCCTTGCCTGAGATACGCATTCGCTTTGCCACATCCAACCCGCAAGACATGTCTGATGAGGTGCTTCAAGCCATTGCGGAACATAAAAATATTTGCAAATACATCCATCTGCCTGTGCAAAGTGGATCCAGCCGCATCCTCAAGGCAATGAACCGTGGCCATGACAGGGCCGACTACATGGACTTGATTGATCGGGTGAAACGCATCATTCCCGATTGTGCGATTTCTCAAGATATCATGGCAGGCTTCCCGACAGAAACAGAGGAAGATCACGAGGAAACCTTGAGCTTGATGTCCCAGGTGAGATATAATTTTGGCTACATGTTTGCTTACTCAGAGCGGCCAAACACCATGGCTGCAAGAAAGCTGGAAGATGATGTCCCCCTTGCAGTGAAAAAGCGACGCCTGCAAGAGATCATTGACCTGCAGCAGGTCCATAGTGCAGAACGCAATGCGGCCAATGTTGGCCAGGTGGTGGAGGTTCTGATAGAGGGGTATTCTAAGCGGTCTGACAAGGATGTCTTTGGCCGAACCAGCCAAAATGCTGTCGCCGTTTTCCCGAAAAAACACCATCAGCCTGGAGACTTGGTGAAGGTTTTGATTCGTTCAAGTACAGCCGCTACCTTGTTGGGCGATTCAATTGATACCCCGTCATGAAACAGTTCCTGTTAATTCCTCTTGTTTTGATGGCTAGTTTGTCTGTGCAAGCACAGGTCAAGTCATCCCAACAGCCCTTATCTACCTTGTCTTTGGTGGATGAGTCCCTGCATTTTATGGTGGTTGATGAGGCCATCAAAGAGCAAGGCACATTGAGCATTTGCATTGCACAAAAGGATCGCTGCATTGAGAATCTGCAAGTCGGTTTCATTGTGCGGATTTATGATACCAGTGGTCAAGAGATATGGAACTCCTTGTGGTCAGGGAAGAACATGGACATCCGATTCAAATCGCCAATGCCACAAGCTGCGACCTATGCCGTTGAAGCAACCTCAGATTTTGTGATTAATCGCTTGACGACCAATCGGATTTCTACAGTCAAACCTATGCAGTTGAACCAACCCACTCAGCCATGAGCCCGCAAGAATTGAAACAGCGATTTGGCATCATTGGTCAAGACCCGGCCCTTGATCGCGCCTTGTTTAAGGCCATGCAGGTGGCAGCAACAGACATATCTGTGATGGTCACGGGTGAATCAGGTGTTGGCAAAGAAAGCATTCCTCGCGTTGTTCACAATCTGTCGCATCGCAAGCATGAGTCCATGATTTCCGTGAACTGTGGAGCCATCCCTGAAGGCACGATGGATTCGGAGTTGTTTGGCCATGAAAAGGGTTCATTCACCGGTGCTGTGGGTGCCAGGAAGGGCTATTTTGAGGCCGCAGATGGCGGAACAATTTTCTTGGACGAGGTGGGAGAGCTTCCCTTGGCAACGCAAGTGCGATTGCTTCGCGTACTTGAAACCGGCGAGATCATTCGCGTGGGATCAAGCAAGGCCATTAAGGTGGATGTGCGTGTTGTTGCTGCAACGAACGTGGATCTGGCAGAAAAAATTAAAGCTGGAAAGTTCCGAGAGGACTTGTTTTACCGACTCAACACGGTTGAGATCACCTTGCCGCCTTTGCGCGATAGAAAAGGAGATATCTACCTGTTGTTCAGGAAATTTGCACAAGATTTCTCTCAAAAATACCGCACATCTGCAGTCAGATTGACTGATGCGGCCGTGACTGTGTTGGAGGCCTACCGCTGGCCGGGCAACATTCGCCAGCTGCGCAACTTGGTGGAACAAATTTCTGTCATTGAAGGGGATCAAACCGTTGAGGCCAGCCTGTTGAGTCAGTACATCCCAGACATCGAGCAAAGCAATTTGCCGGCGAGGACTTCTGGCCCGGTTTCGCAAGACCAGTTTCACAATGAACGAGAAATTCTCTACAAGGTCCTGTTTGACATGCGAGCAGATATCCAGAACCTCAAACACTTAGTGGGACAGATAGCGCAGGGTGGGCAGTCCATGGATGACCTTTCTGATGGCATTCAAAACTTAGGCAACAAGATGCAGCATGACATCACAACTTTGCCAGCCCTATGGAAACAACCTGAGCAGAAGGAGCCGCCGGCCACAAGTGCGGCAACTGAGGGGTCTAAACCAGCGCAATCGTTCATGGACATTGAGTCTTTGGATGAGGGGTCTTCGGCCAAAAGAGCCTTTAAAACCCTTGAAAATATTGAAATTGAGATGATCAAGGATGCCATTGCAAGGCATAAGGGCCGACGCAAAGAAGCGTCTGCTGAGTTGGGCATTTCTGAGCGAACCCTTTACCGTAAAATCAAGCAATACAACCTGGGATGAGTCGATTCAAGGCAATGACAAGTGCAGCTGTAAACGCATGGGTTGGCGTATGGGTGATTGCTATCATAGCAAGCTGTTCTGCCAGCTACTCCTTCACGGGAGGCGATGTGGGTCAGGCAAAAACCCTGTCTGTGGCAACCATGATCAATGAATCCGATTTAGTGAACCCTCAGTTGGCACAGCTGCTGACAACCACGTTGCAAGATGTGATAGCCAGGCAGACATCTTTGGATCTGATTACAAGGGATGGGGATTTGCAATTCACAGGCAGAATCACAGCCTACGATGTCCGATCCGATGCCCCGGGTGCCAATGATCAGGTGGCGCAAAGTCGCTTGAGTGTGACCGTTGCCATCGACTATGCCAATCTCTTGGATGACACGAAAAGCTTCAGGCAATCCTTCAATGTTTACAGAAATTTCCCAGCCTCACAGACCCTGTCTCAAGTGGAGGATGTCCTGGTGGATGAAATAGTTATGGAGCTCTGTGAAAAAGTATTCAATCGCGCCCTGGTCCAATGGTAGCAAACCCTCAGCAAGTGAAGGCCATCTTGGGCCGCGTGGATGAGTTGACCACCTCGGACAGTGAATTCCTGGAGGGTCTTGTCAAGCAATACCCCTACGCTCAGGTGTTTCAGATGCTTCACCTCAGAGGCTTGCAGCTCAATGAATCCTTCAAGTTCCCTCAGCAATTGCATCGCACATCCACAGCCATGCTTAACCGGGAGAAACTCTTCACATGGACTGAGGCGCCGTTGATGCCTATGGAGGTTGTTGAAGCGGCTGCCAGGATGGATTCAGGCCCAATTCAACTGCCTGAAGAGGTTTCTGTCCCATCTGCCCCCTCGAAAGCATCAGTCGATCCAGCCATTGATGTTCAACCGAAGGTGGAGACAAGCAACCAAGCAGATATTTCAGCAATCGAGTCAGCAATCGAGCTTCCCACAGAGCCTGAAGTTTCTTCGCCAACGGTCATGCCGATTCGACGGCTTTCAAGCATCAAGCCTTTGGGCGATTTGTCTCATCTACCTGAGATGGTCAGAAAGCAAATTGAACGCTCACGCGCCATTCAAGCCAGCCGACAGGCTGCGCCATCACCTGTCTCCGCGCCTGTATCTGCTGCAGACACACAATCACAGAAAGTTGCTCTTCCAAAAGTGACAAGTCCTGTCAAGCCAGTTGAACTTCCTGAACCAGCTGAAACCCCATTGCCTGTTGAGGTGGAAGTTCAACCAATCACTGAGTCGGCTCCGCAAACTGCCCCTCAATCAGCGCCATCAAAAAGTGAGATAGTGCCCCCCGCTGACAATGCAGTTGTTGACGACCTATCGACCTCACCGGTCTCTGGCTTGTCGCAAGTGAGTCTGTCACCTTTTGCGCAATTCCTTCAAGGCCTTCAAACGGAGAATCAGGCACAAGTTGTAAGCAAAGCGGCGCAGTTGAGTCCTCGCAAGCGAAACCCCGCAGAGGAGCGAAAGATCTTGGAGTCATTCATTGCAGCCAACCCATCGATGCCTGCATTGAAGCCTGAGGTAACCACCATGGGTTCAGGTGCTACATTGACCAATGTGACGGGCCTTGTGACAGAGACCCTGGCCAACCACTACGCATCCCAAGGCTTGGTTCAAAAGGCCATTCAAGCCTATGAGATATTGAAGTTGAAAGTTCCCGATAAAAGTTCCATCTTTGCGGCCCGCATTTTGGCGATGCAGCAAACCAAAAAACACTAGACCATGTCCACGCTATTCATCATCCTTATCACCATTGTCAGCATCCTTTTGATCTTGGTTATCCTTGTGCAAAGCCCTAAAGGCAGTGCATTGGGTTCTGCTTTTGGTGGTGGTTCTGCTGCTGGCATGCTCGGCGGTGTTAAGCGCACATCCGATTTTCTTGAGAAGGCAACTTGGGTTTTGGTTTCTGTCCTTTTCGGTTTGGTTCTTTTGATGAATGTCATGGTCGGTGGAGGCACTGCTCAATCCCTGGATCAAGAGTCCTTGCTCAATCAGGAGCTGGACAATTCAGCCCCTGCTTTCCAGACGCCAGCCAGCCCGATTGAGGGATTGGACTTGTCTGAATAGGTTGTAAAACCATCCCTGCTGCTGACAGCTTGTCAGTTTTTAATGGCTTTCTTATGCTTTGGCACATTCTGTGCATAGTTTTGAAGTGAGATTTATTCGCTTAACCCCCTATTAAAGCATACCATCATGGCAGACTTGAACATCCGTCCCCTGGCAGACCGTGTCATCATTGAACCGGCTGCAGCTGAGACCACCACAGCTTCAGGCATTATTATTCCTGACACAGCACAGGAGAAACCACAGAAAGGCATCGTTGTTGCCGCTGGCAATGGCAAGGTTGACGAGCCAATGACCGTGGCTGTTGGCGACACTGTGCTCTACGGCAAGTACGCTGGCACTGAATTCAAATTTGAGGGTGAGGATTACCTCATCCTTCGAGAGTCAGACATTCTGGCCATCATTTAATCACCTTATTTAAATACCTATTATCATGAGTGCAAAAGAAATCACATTTGATGTTGCTGCACGCAACGGACTGAGAGCAGGCGTAGATGCGCTAGCTAATGCAGTGAAGGTCACATTGGGCCCCAAGGGTCGCAATGTCATTATTGAAAAATCCTTTGGCAGCCCTGTTGTTACCAAAGATGGTGTAACCGTTGCAAGGGAAATCACCTTGGAAAACAAGTTGGAAAATTTGGGAGCACAGATGCTCAAGGAAGTTGCTTCCAAAACAGCAGATGTTGCTGGCGATGGGACAACCACAGCTACGGTTTTGGCTCAAGCCATCATCAAGCATGGCCACAAGAATGTCATGGCAGGTGCAAACCCAATGGACCTCAAGCGAGGCATTGACAAATCTGTTGCAGTTGTTGTCAAGGCGTTAGCAAAGATGTCTATTGAGGTTGGTGAGAGCAATGACAAGATTGAACAGGTTGCTACCATTTCCGCAAACAATGACCCTTCAATTGGCAAGTTGATTGCTGAGGCCATGGATAAGGTGAAAAAGGAAGGTGTGATTACCGTTGAAGAGTCAAAAGGCACTGAGACCTATGTGGATGTCGTTGAAGGCATGCAGTTTGATCGCGGTTACCTGTCCCCGTATTTCACGACCAACACTGAGAAAATGGTGGCGGATTTGGAGAACCCTTATATTTTGATCTACGACAAGAAGATCAGTACGATGAAGGAGCTCTTGCCTGTACTTGAGCCAGTAGCTCAGTCCGGACGACCATTCCTTATCATTGCTGAAGATGTAGACGGCGAGGCCCTTGGCACCTTGGTAGTGAACAAGATTCGTGGTTCCCTGAAAGTGGCTGCTGTGAAGGCGCCAGGTTTTGGTGATCGACGCAAGGCTATGCTAGAAGACATTGCTATTTTGACCGGTGGTACCGTGATTTCTGAGGAGCGTGGTTTCAAGTTGGAAAACACCACTTTGGATATGCTTGGTACCGCAGAAAAGGTGACATTGGACAAGGATAACACCACCGTGGTTAATGGTGCTGGCAACAAAGATGACATCAGTGGACGTGTTGGACAGATCAAGGCACAGATTGAAACGACAACCAGTGATTACGACCGTGAAAAATTGCAAGAGCGATTAGCGAAGCTTGCCGGTGGTGTCGCTGTGCTTTATGTGGGTGCAGCCTCTGAGGTTGAGCTCAAAGAGAAGAAGGACCGTGTGGATGACGCACTGTCTGCCACAAAGGCTGCCATCGAGGAGGGCATTGTTCCCGGCGGTGGTGTGGCCCTGGTTCGCACCATTGAGTCATTGAGCAAACTCAAAGGTGACAACGCTGATGAAACAACAGGGATTGCCATCATTGCACGTGCCATTGAGGAGCCATTGCGCCAGATTGTATTGAATGCTGGACTGGAAGGTTCTGTCATCGTGTCCAAGGTCCGTGAGGGCAAGGGCGATTACGGTTTCAATGCAAAAACTGAGAACTATTGCAACATGCATGAAGCTGGTATCATTGATCCAACCAAGGTGACCCGTGTCGCACTTGAGAATGCCGCTTCTGTGGCTAGTCTCTTGTTGACAACTGAGGCAACCATTGTTGAAATACCTAAGCCTGAGCCAGCCATGCCTGCTGGTCCAGACATGGGAGGCATGATGTAAGTCAGCATAATTAGACAAAGAGCCGGTTCATTTGAGCCGGCTTTTTTATTGCATTTAGGACCTGCCTGGTCAAGGCCCGTGATGTATTTTTGTTCGCCTGCCCAGGTGATGAAATTGGTAGACATGAGGGACTTAAAATCCCTTGCCTATTGTTGGCGTACGGGTTCGATTCCCGTCCTGGGCACATTAAAAGGCTTCCGCA